>Ga0081539_10002741_pt1 | contig 23779 bp, 16 predicted proteins | sample TabmetS4T2R2_FD_71023 | JGI IMG/M metagenome (GOLD analysis project Ga0081539, IMG submission 71023) | Tabebuia heterophylla rhizosphere microbial communities from the University of Puerto Rico - S4T2R2 | ecosystem: Host-associated > Plants > Roots > Rhizosphere ...
AGCGCCGCGGGGTCGTCCGCGGCGAGACGCAGCCCGGCCAGCACGTCGCTCCCGACCCGGCGGGGAGCCTCGACGGCGACGTGCGCGGCGACCTCCGCCCAGTCCCCGTAAACGTCGTCGAAGTCGGAGCGGCGGTCGCTCGTGCGCCCCTCGGTGTCGATGGTCGCGAACAGGTCGGTGCGGCCCGAGGCGTACGCGTCGTCCGGCTCCTGCCAGGGCCGGCCGACCGGCCGCGCGCTTTCGTCGGCCAGTCCGTCGTCGGCCGCCAGAGCAGCCACGTGGGCCGCGAGGCGCGGATCGAGCCAGCCTTCGCCGGCCCGGCGGACGTACTCCGGGTAGATCGTCAGCCGCTCGCGGAGGGTGAAGCCGGCCTCCGCCGACTTCTCCCGCAACAGGTCGATCTGGGGCCAGGGGCGTTCGGGATTGACGTGGTCGGGGGTGACCGGCGAGACGCCGCCCCAGTCGTCGATGCCCGCGCGCAGCAGCAGGTCGAACTCGGCGTCGATGAGATTGGGCGGGGCCTGGACGCGGGCCCGCGGGCCGAGCAGGATCCGGGCCACCGCCACGGTCGCGGCCAGCTCGTGCAGCTCGGCGTCGGGCATTCCGCGCATCGCCGTGTCCGGCTTCGCGCGGAAATTCTGGATGATGACCTCCTGGATGTGCCCGAACTCGCGCGCGGTGCGCCGCATCGCGAAGATCGAGTCGATCCGCTCGGCCCGGGTCTCGCCGATGCCGATGAGGATGCCGGTGGTGAACGGCACCCCGACCCGGCCGGCGTCGTCGAGCACCCGCAGCCGCACCGCCGGTTCCTTGTCCGGCGAGCCGAAATGCGGGCCGCCCGGCTCGGACCAGAGCCGGGTCGCCGTGGTCTCCAGCATCATGCCCATGCTGGGTGCGACCGGCTTGAGCCGCTGCAGGTCGGCCCAGCTGAGCACGCCCGGATTCAAGTGCGGCAGCAGGCCGGTCTCCTCGAGCACTGCGATCGCGCAGGAGCGCACGTAGTCGAGGGTCGATTCGTACCCGCGCTCGTCCAGCCACTGCCGGGCCGCGGGCCAGCGCTCCTCCGGCCGGTCCCCGAGGGTGAACAGGGCCTCCTTGCAGCCTTGCGCAGCGCCCGCCCGGGCCGTCGCGAGCACCTCCTCGCGCTCGAGGAACGCCGCCGGCAGCCGGTGCGGCACGGTGGCGAACGTGCAGTAGTGGCAGCGGTCCCGGCAGAGCCGGGTCAGCGGGACGAAGACCTTCCGGGAGTACGTCACCACGCCCGGCCGGCCCGCCGCGCGCAGTCCCGCGTCGCGGATGCCGGCGGCGATCGCCAGCAGGTCGCCGAACTGGTCTCCGTCCGCGGCCAGCAGGGCGGCCGCCTCGCCGGCGTCGATCGCCCTGCCGTCCGCGGCGCGGCGCAGGGCACGGCGGATGCTCGCCGCGGTCGGTACCGGTTCCTCGTTCACCTCTGCCACGCAGAGCAGCCTAGGCCGGATGGTGCCCGGTTGGCCCGGCGGTGGGGCGGGTGCGCGAAGTGGCATAGGACACGGCGCGCACCCGCCCCACGCCTTGAGCCCTGCGGCAGGTACCGGATCACCACGCTCAGCGCCGCGGCGGGTCCCCGTCAGCCGGGCCGAAGCCGGGACGGCGCTCGCCGAACCGCTCAGTGCGGTCGTACGGCGGATGCGGGGCGGCCTGGGTCTGATCGGCCGGGCCGTAGGCGCCCTGGTCCGGCTGCGGCGCGTAGGGGCCGGGCGTCCGGCCGTACACTCCCGGCTGCGGCTGGGGCTGGTCCGGCTGCGGAGCATACGTCGGGCCGGACGGAGGGTAGCCCGGTTGGCCCGCCGGCGGGCCGTAGCCGGGCTGGTTCGGATACGCCGCCGGCGTCCCGTACTGGGACTGGCCGTAGACGCCCGGCTGGGACTTGGGCCGCGGCGTGTGGAACAGGGTCCGCCAGATCCGCAGGACCGCGTACGCCGCCACGCCGAACACCGCGAGCCACGCGACGCGGACCAGCAGCCCCTCGAGCGCAGCCCGGGCTCCGTCGCTCGCGGCCAGGCTGGTCAGCCCGATCAGGACGCCGAAGAGCACCCCGAAGAAGGCCGCCACCGCGTACTCCACGAGGGCGGCAAGCACGATCAGCCGCGCCTTCGGATGGCGCGGCGCGACGAACAATGCCAGCAGCACGGCGCCGAGCGGGAAGAGGATCGTCGCGAGGTTCACGAAGCCGGCGAAGCTCTCCCGGGTGCGCGCCCCGAACTGACCCGAGCTGTCCGGGATCAGGCGGATGACGGCCACGAAGAGCAGCACGGCCGCGGCCCCGGCCAAGGCGTACACGGCGAGGTCACGCAGCGGGCGGAGGTGCTCGCCGGCCGATGTGCGCTCGCCCGGCACGGACTGCGGTTGGCTGGTCACGGAATCTCCCTGAGGGGGTGGGGATGAGAGTCGGCTCAGCGTAGACCTGTCACGCGGAACTCACCCGCCACCCGCCGCCCGGTTCTGTCGCACCCGTGCGGGAGGATGGCGGACATGCGGATCGTGGTCCTCACCGGCGGCATCGGCGGTGCCAAGTTCCTCGCCGGCGTGCGTGCCCATGCCCGGGCCGTCGGCGCCGGCGTCACGGCGGTCGTCAACGTCGGCGACGACGTACAGATGCACGGCCTGCGGATCTGTCCCGACCTCGACACCGTGATGTACACGCTGGGCGGTGCCCACGACCGCGAGCGCGGCTGGGGCCGCGTCGGGGAGAGCTGGGTGGTCAAGGAGGAGCTCGCCGCCTACGGCGCCGAGCCGTCGTGGTTCGGCCTCGGCGACAAGGACATCGCCACCCATCTCGTGCGTACGCGGATGCTCGCCGCCGGTTTCCCGCTCTCCGCCGTCACCGCGGCGCTGTGCGAACGCTGGCAGCCCGGCGTGACCGTGCTGCCCGCCACCGACGACCGGCTCGAGACCCATGTGGTCGCCGATCTGGCCGGCGAACGCAAGGCGGTGCACTTCCAGGAGTGGTGGGTCCGCTACCGCGGCGACGTGCCGACGCACCGCTTCGTCTTCGTCGGGGCCGACGCAGCGAAGCCGGCTCCCGGAGTGCTCGAGGCGATCACCGCGGCCGACGTGGTGCTGCTCGCGCCGAGCAACCCGGTGGTCAGCATCGCCCCGATCCTGGCCGTCGCCGCGGTGCGCGACGCCGTCGCCGGCGGCCCGGCGCCCGTGGTCGGCCTCTCCCCCATCATCGGCGGCTCGCCGGTCCGCGGCATGGCCGACAAGTGCCTGGCCACGGTGGGTGCCGAGGTCAGCGCCGCGGGCGTTGGCCGGCTCTACGGCGCGCGGGCGACCGCTGGCGTGCTCGACGGCTGGCTGGTCGACACCGCCGACGAGGGCGCCGCGGTCCCGGGGGTCGCCACCCGGGCGGTGCCGCTCTGGATGAGCAGCGAGGAGGCGACGGTCCGGATGGTCGTGGAGGCGCTCACGCTGGCTGGTGTCGGGTGAGCGTGGCAGGTTGGGCGCTGGTGGGAAGCGAGGAGGCGCGATGACTGAGGGGCTGGAGATCCGGCCGGTGCGCGGCATGGGCGACATCGTGCCGGGCGACGACCTGGCCGGGCTCATCGCGGCGGCCGCGCCGTGGCTGGCCGACGGCGACGTGCTGGTGGTGACTAGCAAGATCATCTCTAAGGCCGAGGGCCGGCTGGTCGAGGTGCCGGCCGACGGCCCCGGGCGCGAGGCCGCCCGCGCCGAGGTGCTGGTCCGCGAGACCGCGCGGGTGGTGGCCCGCCGCGGGCCGACGACGATCGTCCAGACCCATCACGGCTTCGTGATGGCCGCGGCCGGCATCGACGCATCCAACGTGGACAAGACGCACCTGGTGCTGCTGCCGGCCGACCCCGACGCGTCCGCGCGCCGACTGCGGGCCGACTTCCGCGCCCGCGGCCTCGACGTCGGCGTGGTCGTCTCGGACACGATGGGCCGGGCGTGGCGCAACGGCCAGATCGACGTCGCGCTCGGAGCCGCCGGCGTCGAGCCGCTGCGCGACCACCGCGGCGAGATCGACCCGTACGGCAATGAGCTGCAGATCACCCAGATGGCCGTCATCGACGAGCTGGCCGCCGCCGGCGAGCTGGTGAAGGGCAAGTGCGACCAGGTACCGGTCGCGGTCGTCCGCGGCTACCTGCGCCCCGCCACGTCCGCCGGCCCCGGTGACACTCCCGGCGAGAGTGAGCCCGGTGCCGCCGCGCTCCTGCGCGACGCCGCCAGCGACATGTTCAGCCTCGGCACGGCGGAGGCGAGGGCGGCCGGCCTGCGCCAGGCCGCTACCCTCACCGACGACGGCCGGGCCGCGCTGCCGGGCCTTCCCGTCGATCCCGCGGCCGTCGAGCGGGCCCTGACCACGGTGGCCGAGCACCTGTCCCACCTCACGATGATCACCCCGGCCGAGGTCTTCCCGCCCAGCCCGGCCACCGCCGCCCTGCACCTGCAGGTGCGGTCCGGCGCCGCCGAGGCACTGATGCGGCTCGGCGCCGACGCGCACCGCGTCCGTGCCGCCCTGGCCGCCGAGGGCATTGCCACGCTCGCGCTGCCGCACGACGAAGGCATCCGGCTCGAGCTCTCCGGCGTAGCCTCATGACCGACGGCACCGGCGTCAGCGAAGCGGGCGTAGGGCCGCAGGGCAGTGCCCAGGGGCGCGGCATGACGACCGACCTGCACACCGACGCGCTCCGCCTGCTGACCACGTGGCGGGCCACGTCGGAGGAGGCCGACCTGGCCCGCCAACGGGCCGTGCAGGTGCTGGCCGACGGGCCGGTGGCGATGACCAGGGCGCACCGCCCCGGTCATGTCACGGCCAGTGCCCTGGTGGTCGGCCCGGACGGCCGCGTTCTGCTCTGCCTGCACGGGCGACTGGGCAAGTGGATGCAACTGGGTGGCCACTGCGAACCCGGCGACCGCACCCTGGCCGCCGCCGCCCTGCGCGAGGCAACCGAGGAGTCCGGCGTCGCCGGCCTGACGCTCGACCCCGACCCGATCGACGTCGACGTCCACGCCGTGCGCTGCACTCCCGCGCAGGGGTTGCCCGCCGAACCGGGTACGCACTACGACGTCCGGTTCTTGGTCCGCTCCCCCGCCGGAGCGATCGAGCGGGTGAGCGCCGAGTCGACTGCGCTGGCGTGGTTCCCGGCGGACGCGCTGCCCAGCCCGCTGGCCCCGGCCACGGCGCGGCAGATCGCACTGGCTCTCGGCCGCCTGCGTTCGCCGTAGGTCTACGGGGACGGCGAATCGTCCTGTGGCGGCTGGCGCTGGGCTGGGATGCTCACCGGGGCGGTGTCGTCCCCGACCTCGTCCGGCGGCCGTTCCATGTCGAGCAGTGGCGAACGGCGGGCAGTTGCCACATCGCCGGGCTTAGCCGCCGCGCCGAGCGGGACGATGCGGCTCGTGGGATCGTCGGCGACGTCAGGTTGTTCCATGTCGGCGATCGAGACCGCGCGAACGGGCCGGCCGCGGTCGTCCGGTGCGGCCGGCCGTGCCTCCGGCGCGGAGCTCAGGCCGGCGCGGATCGCTTGCGTGCGCTCGTCGTCGATCGACCTTCCGGGCAGCCTGATCACCTGGGTCTGCTCACCGCCGACGTCCAGGGTGGCGAACGACGGGATGATCCGCGTCCGCTCCCCCGGCTCGGAGGTAGCGGGCACCGCCCGGTCGGCAGGCCCGGGGTGGGGCGACCGCGGATGTGTGTCGTCCGCGGTGCCCGCGATCGCCGGCCGGATCATCTGGGTACTTTCGCCCTCGCCGTCCACCGGTGGCCGGCCCTCGTCCGCCGGCTCCCGGCCCTCGTCCGGCTCGGCAGCGCCCGCCGTTTCTGCAGCGCCCGTCAACGCGCCATCGCCCGCCAGCTCGCCATCGCCCGCCAACTCGGCTTTGCCTTCTCGATCGTCGTCGCCGTTCCGATCGTCATCGGACTGTTCCGCCGGTGCGGCGGGCACCTCCTCGGCCCGATGTCTGGCCGTGTCGGCTGATGACTCCGGTTCGGCGGCGGTCTGCTCCGGCGCCGCTGCTGCTGCCTCCGGGCGCTCGGCTGGGCCCCCGCCTTCCGTGAGGACGGGTTCGGTCGGCTTGTCCGCCGTAGTCGGACCCACCGCGACGGTGGATTCCACTTCGACCTGAATCGCGGGCTCCGCCGGAACGCTCGACGCCGGAGCGCCTTCCGACCCGCCGAGCTCGGCGCCCGAGCCGACGGCGCGAGAGCCGGCGGCATCAGAACCAGCAGCATCAGAACCAGCCGCGCCGGCACCGGCGGGCAAGGCCCCGAAAACGGCGGGCTCGACGCCGCGGATCAGCACTGTGGTTTCCCCACCGCCCAGCGGCCGCCACAGCACCGTCGTAGGCTCCGGGTCTTCGGCGAAGCCGCGCGAACTCCCCAGTGAGGTCGCCTCGCCGATCGGCGTGCCGGTCGCCGGCGCCGCGCCGCGCCCACGACCGATCCGGCCGATGATCGGCAGTACCGGCGGCTCGTATCCCGCCCAGCGCCGGCCGCTGAGGGCCGTACAGATCAGCGGAACGGCCAGCAGCGCGGCCGGCCCGTAGCCGGGCCGGCTCAGGTCGAAGCCGTCTCTGACCACCTCGGCCGGCCAGGCTGACGCATAGCCGGCCGGCGACAGCAGCGTCCACCCGGTGGACCCGGCGAACACCAGGCCGGCCAGGACCGGCCCGGCGGGCGAGATCGGCGCGAACAGGAGGATCCCGTACGCCGCGCCGGCAAGCAGCAACAGCAGGAGGCCGGTGAGCGATTCGACGGCGAAGTCGTCCCGGGCGCGGGCCGTCCGGTCCGCGTCGAAGCCGGCGCCGGTCAGCACCCATACCACCGGTGCCAGCACGAGGGCGTACAAGATCGACCTGAAGTGGCGCACGGTTTGTCTCCCGGAGATCGTTCGCTGCCCCGCACCGTACCTGTGCTGGGCGACGTCGAGGAAGCCGAGCCGAAACGTACCCGCCGGTCCACCGGCTGCCACGGTGGTCGGTGACCGGGGCGACCGCGGGGGATGTGGCCGGCCGCCCTTGAAACGTCCCGGCCTGTGGTGCCCGACGACATGGACCACGAGCGACGATTCCGCGAAGCTCCGATTCGGCGGGAGCACCCCCTGGCCCGCCATCCCATGGGCCGGGCGGAGCCGGCCGGACGAGTTTTAGGGTGTGTGCATGACGGACACTTTGTGGCAGCCGCCGGCCGACGTCCGCGAGACCGCACGGGTCGGGCACTATCTGTCGTGGCTCGAGCGTGAGCGGGGCCTCGTATTCGACGACTACGGCGCCCTCTGGGACTGGTCCGTCACCGACCTGCCCGCCTTCTGGCAGTCGATCTGGGAGTACTTCGAGGTCATCGAGCACGATCGGCCGACCGCTGTGCTGCCCGACCGGACCATGCCGGGGGCGACGTGGTTCCCCGGCGCGACGCTGAACTACGCGGAGCATGTGCTGCGCATGCCCGGCCGGGCCGACGACGACCCGGTCGTCCTCGCGTACTCGCAGAGCCGGGAGCCGATCCAGCTGACCGCGCGGCAACTGCGCGAGCAGGTCCGCAGCGTACGTGCCGGGCTGAAGGCCCGCGGCGTCGGGCCCGGCGACCGGGTGGCGGCATACGCCCCGAACATTCCCGAGACGTACGTCGCGATGCTCGCCACCGCGAGCCTCGGCGCCATCTTCTCGTCCTGCGCGCCGGAGTTCGGCGCGCGCAGCGTGATCGACCGGTGGAGCCAGATCGAGCCGAAGCTGCTGGTGGCGATCGACGGCTACCGGTACGGCGAGAAGGCGATCGACCGGAGCACAGAGGTGGCGGCGATCCGGGCGGCGATCCCGTCGATCGAAGACGTCGTCACCATCGGTTACTTGAATGCCGGCACGGACACTTTCCGTACGGAGCTCGCAGGTGACGATCCGATGGAGTTCGCAGCCGTGCCGTTCGCTCAGCCGCTCTACGTGCTCTACAGCTCGGGAACCACCGGGTTGCCGAAGCCGATCGTGCACGGTCACGGCGGGATCCTGCTCGAGCACCTGAAGATCCTCGCGCTGCACCACGATCTCGGCCCGTCCGACCGGTTCTTCTGGTTCACCACCACCGGCTGGATGATGTGGAACTTCCTGGCCAGCGGCCCGGCGGTGGGCGCGTCGATCGTGCTCTTCGACGGCAATCCGGGCTACCCGGACATGTCTGCGCTCTGGGACCTGATCGACGATGCGGGGATCACGTACTTCGGCACCTCGGCGCCCTTCCTGATGGCCTGCCGCAAGGCCGGACTCACCCCGCGCAAGCGGCTCAAGGGCGTCGGGTCCACCGGCGCGCCGCTGCCGCCGGAGGGCTTCGCGTGGGTGTACGAGGCGGTCGGCACCGACCTGCAGCTGCAATCACTCTCCGGAGGAACCGACGTGTGCACCGGGTTCGTGGGCGGCAGCCCACTGCTGCCGGTGACCGCGGGCGTCATCTCCTGCCGTTGTCTGGGCGCCAGAGTGGAGGCGTTCGATCCGACCGGCACACCCGTGATCGAGGAACTCGGCGAGCTGGTGATCACCGCGCCGATGCCGAGCATGCCGGTGGGCTTCTGGAACGATCCGGACGGCAAGCGCTACCGGGAGGCGTACTTCGACGTCTTCCCCGGCGTCTGGCGGCACGGCGACTGGATCACCATCGGCGCCGACGGCACCGTGGTGATCACCGGCCGCTCCGACGCCACTCTGAACCGCGGCGGCGTACGGCTGGGCACCTCCGAGTTCTACTCGGTGGTCGAGGGGCTGCCGGAGATCGTCGACTCGGTGGTCGTGCACCTGGAGAAGGACGACGACCCGAACGGCGAGCTACTGCTCTTCGTCGTGCTCCTCGACGGCGTGGAACTCGACGACGCGCTGCGCGGCCGGATCCGCGGCCGGTTGCGCGCCGAACTGTCGCCCCGGCACATCCCGGACGAGATTCATCAGGTACGGGCGGTGCCCCGCACCCTCTCGGGGAAGAAGCTCGAGGTTCCGGTCAAGCGCATCCTCACCGGTACGCCCGTGGAGTCGGCGGCCGCCAAGGGCGCGCTCGCGAACCCGGAGTCGCTGGCGGCGTTCGAACGGCTGGCCCGGGGGCGGGCCGGCGACCCGGACTGACGCCGCCCGGATTCCCCCGCCGGCTACGACAGGACGACCGTCACCTTCTCGCTGTCGACCCGTCCGGCGACCTTGGCCGGGTCGAGATCCGCACACAGCACGATCGAAGCGCCGGCGGCCAGCGGGGTGAACAGCCAGTCGATCGGATCGGGGTACGCTCGGGTGTCGATCAGCACCCGATCGCTGGCGGTGACGCCGAGTTCGGTGGCGCGCCCGGCCGCCGTCCGGAGTACGCCAAGGTGGCTGAGCCGCACCGGAGCGGCCAGCGCGGTGTCGTCGGGGCCGACCGGGCCGCCGCGGAAGTGATCGCCGTGGTTGCGTACCTCTGTCACATAGTCGACGAAGCCGGGTGGTACCTCCCGCATCGGCATGGCGAGCGGCAGCAGCCCGGTGACGAATCGATCGCCGGTCGCCCAGGCGGCCGCCCGGGACAGCGCGTCGGCGCTGGTGAACAGCGCGTCCACCGGTGCCGGTTCGGCGCCGAGATCGACGGCGACGCCGGCGGCGGAAATCCCGAGCAGGATCGCCGCCGCCTGCCAGTGCGGGGGCAGCAGCACGGCGGCGGTGTCCCCCGGGCCCAGTCCGAGGCCGTCGACGATCAGGTTGGCCGTCTTCGACACCCAGTTGTCCAAGGTGGCACCGGACAGCTCGGTCCGGTCGCCGGAGGCGTCGTCGTACCAGGTGAGCAAGGGAGCGGCGGGGTCGCGGCGGACCGCGTCGGCGAACGTCCGGGGGATGGTGGTCTGCACCGCCACACGATAGTCATATCACTCTGCGTGATCGACCTTGAACGCGCCCGGAGTCGGGAAAACGCTCCCACAAAGGCGGTGTCGCGGTCACATGCTCGATGCATTCCGGGCGTACGCTTGCCAGTGGTCTGAATTACAACCTCATTGGGAGTTGCCTCGTGACCGCCGGTCGCCCCCCGCGAGTGCTCGTCGACGCCACCAGCGTCCCCGCAGACCGAGGAGGAGTCGGCAGATACGTCGACGGACTGCTCGGCGCCCTCGGATGCCTCGACCCGGACCGGGTCGATCTGGCAGTCGTGGCCCAGCGCTCGGATGCGGAGCGTTACAGCCGCATGCTCGGCAACGCGGAGGTGATCGCCGGTCCCGCCGCGATCTCCCACCGGCCCGCCCGGCTGGCGTGGGAGCAGACCGGGCTGCCGCTGCTCGCCCAGCAGGTCGGCGCCCAGGTGCTTCACTCGCCGTTCTACACCTGCCCGCTCCGGGCCGGTTGCCCGGTCACGGTGACCGTACACGACGCGACCTTCTTCACCGAACCGGAGCATTACGACAACACCAAGCGAACTTTCTTCCGCAGTGCCATCAAGACGTCGCTGCGCCGGGCCGCCCGGGTGATCGTGCCGAGCAAGGCCACCCGGGACGAGCTGATCCGGCTGCTCGACGCCGACCCCACCCGCATCGACGTGGCGTACCACGGGGTCGACCCCTCGGCCTTCCACGCACCCACCGAGGAGGAGAAGGCGCGGGTCCGGGCTCGGCTGGGCCTCGGCGACGCGGGGTACGTGGCGTTCCTCGGCGCGAAGGAGCCGCGGAAGAACGTGCCGAACCTGATCCGTGGCTGGGCCCGCGCGGTGGCCGACTGGCCGCGCCCGCCCGCCCTCGTGCTGGCCGGCGGGCAGGGTCACGACGACGAGATCGACCGGGCCGTGGCCGAGGTGCCGTCGCACCTGCGCCTGCTCCGGCCCGGCTACCTGCGGTACGCGGACCTGCCCGGCTTCCTGGGCGGCGCGCTGGTCGCCTGCTACCCGTCCTTCGGCGAGGGCTTCGGCCTGCCGATCCTGGAGGCGATGGCGTGCGGCACGCCGGTGCTGACCACCCCGCGCCTGTCGTTGCCCGAGGTGGGCGGCGACGCGGTCGCGTACACCACCGAGGACCCGGACCGGATCGCCGCCGATCTCGCCGACCTGCTGCACGACGAGCAGCGCCGGCTCACCCTCGCCAAGGCGGGTCTGGACCGGGCCAAGGAATTCACCTGGGCCTCGAGCGCGGAAGTACACGTCGCCACGTGGAAACGTGTCGCGAACATCTGACCCACTACACTGTGTGCGATGAGTGAGCAATCGGGTGGCCTGTACGGTGTCGTGCTGGCCGGCGGCACCGGAACACGTCTCTGGCCGCTTTCGCGGGCCGGACATCCCAAGTTCCTGCACCCGCTGACCGGGACCGACGCCTCCCTGTTGCAGGCCACGGTGGAGCGCCTCGACCTGCTCGCCCCCCTGGACCACGTCTTCGTGGTGACCGGCGTGGCCCACGCCGCGGCGGTGTCCCGGCAGCTCACCGACATCCCCGAGGAGAATGTGCTGATCGAGCCGTCACCCCGGGACTCGTGCGCGGCCATCGCCCTGGCCGCCGGAGTGATCGCACGGCGCGACCCCGAGGCGATCATGGGATCGTTCGCTTCGGACCATCTGATCGCACACAAAGAGCAGTTCACCGACGTCATCCGGAAGGCGATGATCGGCGCCCGGCAGGGCCTGCTGATGACTCTCGGTATAACCCCGACCCGGCCCGAGACCGGGTACGGCTACCTCCAGTGCGGCAGTGCCCTCAGCGACGGACCCGTGCTCGCCGTCGAGGAGTTCAAGGAGAAGCCGTCCTACGACGTCGCCGAGGCGTACGTGAAGTCGGGCAACTACCTCTGGAACGCGGGCATGTTCGTCTGGCGCGTCGACGTCTTCCTCGCCGAGCTGTCCCGCCAGCAGCCGCAGCTGGCCGCGGGCATCTCCCGGATCGCGCAGGCGTGGGAAACGCCGGCGCGCGAGGAGGTGCTCGGCGAGGTCTGGCCGACACTTCCCCGCATCTCGGTCGACTACGCGGTGATGGAGGGCGCGGCGACCGTCGGCCGGGTCGGCACGGTTCCCGGCGACTTCGGCTGGAACGACGTCGGTGACTTCCACACGCTCGGCGAGGTGCTCGCCGCCGATCCGGCCGGCAACGTGGTGGTCGGCCAGGACGTCGGAGCGAGGCCGGGGGTCCTGCTGCGCGAGACGGAAAGCCTCGTGGTCGTGCCGAACTCGGGCCGGCTGGTGGCCGCGCTCGGCGTACGCGACCTGGTGATCGTGGATACCCCGGACGCCGTCCTGGTGTGTCCCCGGGACCGGGCGCAGGAGGTCAAGTCGCTGGTCGACGAGCTCAAGGAACTCGGCGAGCTGGGTTACATCTGACGCGCCGGGATCACGTTCGTACAGATGATCGAGGATTGTAGTATCGTCACCGCATGGCTTCCCCGCAGCTCTCCGCGCGGCAGCAGCGCATCCTGAACATGATCCGCGACTGGGTCGACGAGCACGGCTATCCACCGACGATGCGCGAGATCGGGGCCGCGGTCGGGCTCTCCTCGCCGTCCACCGTGGCGCATCACCTGAAGACCCTCGAGGAGCTCGGCTACCTGCGCCGCGACGCGCGCGGGTCACGCGCCGTCGACGTACGCTCCCCCTCGGCCGCCGCCGATGTCCGGGTTCCGGTGCTGGGCACGATCGCCGCGGGCGCGCCCATCCTGGCCGAGGAGAACGTCGAGGAGCAGCTGAACCTGCCGGCCTCGCTGGTCGGGCAGGGCAGCCTCTTCGCCCTCCGGGTCCGCGGCGATTCGATGATCGACGCGGCGATCTGCGACGGCGATCTGGTCGTGGTACGTCAGCAGCAGGTGGCCGACAGCGGCGAGATCGTGGCCGCGCTGCTCGGCGAAGAGGCCACGGTGAAGGTGCTGCGCCGCACCGGCGACCGGGTCGAACTGGTGCCGCGCAATCCGGCGTACGACGTGATCCCCGGCGACGACGCGGTCATCCTGGGCAAGGTGGTCAGCGTCCTGCGCCGCGTGTAGCCCCACCGAGGTGATCGGCGGGGGCGGTCTGCAGCAGCCAGGCCAGCGGCATCTTCGCCGCCACCGCGTACGCCCCGCCGGCACCGAGGACGTGCAGCGTGACGGTCTGCGCGGCATCCCGCTCGACCAGCCAGTACCGCGGGATCCCGGCGGCCGCGTACTCGCGCAGCTTGACGACCTCGTCCGTCGCGGCTGAGCCCGGGGACACGATCTCGACCACCAGCAGCAGATCGGTCACGGCGAGCCATACGCTCCTGGGCTGCGCGCGGCTCCACATCGTCAGATCGGGAATTCGCCCGCCATCGCCGCCGGGGCCCATAATCCGCAGTCCGACCGCCTGCAGGATCTGCTCTGCCGGCCAGCCGGCCAGGAGCAGCCAAGCGAACAGACGGCTGGCGATGGCGGCGTGCTCGGAATCGGGCGGCGGCATGACGGACAGCGCTCCCTCAGGGCTCAGCTCATACCGGTGGCCGTACCGGTCCGCGCTGTTCATCGCGGCCAGGTCGTCGAGCGTGACGACGGCAGGCAGCTGCTTGGCGAATGCCTCCGCGCTCATCCGGTCATCGTATCCGCGGCACCGGCTGTCAGCCCTTGAGGAGCTGGCGCGCCATCACGACGCGCTGCACCTGGTTCGTGCCCTCGTAGATCTGCGTGATCTTGGCGTCCCGCATCATGCGCTCGACCGGGTAGTCGCGGGTGTACCCGTAACCGCCGAGCAGCTGGACGGCGTCCGTCGTGATCTCCATGGCGGCGTCCGACGCGAAGCACTTCGCGGCCGCGCCGAAGTAGGTCAGATCGGCGTCGCCGCGCTCGCTCTTGCCGGCCGCGGCATACGTCAGCTGCCGGGCCGCCTCGAGCTTCATCCCCATGTCGGCGAGCATGAACTGCACGCCCTGGAAGTCCGCGACCGGCTTGCCGAACTGCTTGCGCTCCTTCACGTACGCCGTGGCGAAGTCCAGCGCGCCCTGAGCGATGCCGACGGCCTGCGCGGCGATGGTCACCCGGGTGTGGTCCAGCGTCTTCATCGCGGTGGCGAAGCCGGTCCCCGCCGCGCCGATCATCCGGTCGGCGGGGATCCGGACGTGATCGAAGTAGACCTCCCGGGTCGGCGAGCCCTTGATGCCGAGCTTCTTCTCCGGCGCCCCGAAGCTGACGCCCTCGTCGGACTTCTCCACCACGAAAGCCGAGATGCCCCGGGACCGGGCGGCCGGGTCGGTGACCGCGAAGACGGTGTAGTACGCCGAGACGCCGGCGTTGGTGATCCACCGCTTCACGCCGTCGAGCACCCAGAAGTCGCCGTCCCGCACGGCTCGCGTGGTCATCGAGGCGGCGTCCGAGCCCGCCTCCGGCTCGGAGAGGCAGTACGAGAACATCGCCTCGCCGCGGGCCACCGGCGGCAGATACCTCTGCTTCAGCTCCTCGGAACCGGACAGCAGGAGCGGCAGCGTGCCGAGCTTGTTCACCGCCGGGATCAGCGAGGACGAGGCGCAGGCCCGCGCCACCTCCTCGATCACGATCGCGGTGGCCAGGGCGTCCGCGCCGGCCCCACCGTATTCGTCGGGGATGTGCGGCGCGTGGAAGTCGGAGGCGCGCAGCGCGTCGTACGAGGCCTTGGGGAACTCGCCGGTCTCGTCCGCCTCGGCGGCGTTCGGTGCCACCCGGGCGTCGCAGACCTCGCGCACCGCGGCACGGATGGTCTCGTGGTCCTCCGGCACCTGGTAGACCTGGAACTCACTCATGGCTGCGGCCCTTCGTTGTGCGGTGTCCCGTCATGTTACTGGCGCGTAGCGCTGCCCCGCCATGGGTTGCCGGGCCGACCCACGTGCGCACGACGAAAGGGATCGGGCGACCGCGTGAGGCGTCTGCCGGTTTCGCCGCCGTTTCCACAGATCTTCGCCCGCGTGAGCCTGTTCTAATGAGGTGTCGTACCGGCATGCTCTAGTTGTCCGGCAGCCGGATGTGAAGACTGTCGAGGAGGTGCCGTGGCGCAGGCTGGACAGCCCGACGGCTACGACGATGAGCTGGCCCGCATCGACGCCTCGATCGCGGAGCTCAAGATCCGCGACATGAACGCGGCCAAGGAGCGTGTCCAGATCGCGGCGAAGATCCAGGCGGCACAGTTCCAGCGGGACATCCTCGCGCATGCCAACCAGCAGGCCAAGACGAAACGCACGGCGAAGAACCGCCGGGTACGCCGCCGGCCGCAGGAGGAGTTCCCGCCCCCGCCGCCGCCCGGCCGTGCCGATCACGGCGAGCCCCCGCCGCCCGCCGGCACCCGCCCGCCGGACGTGCCACCGCCCCCGCCGCCGCCCGCCGGCACCCGCCCGCCGGACGTGCCACCGCCCCCGCCGCCGGGAGGCGCGGGCCCGTCCGCCGCACCGCCGGGCCCCGCGACCGGCCCGCGGCCCAGCTGGGCGCCGCCCGGCACAGCGCACACCGGGCCGCCCGGCGCCGCGACCGACGGCGTCACCGTGCTGGTGGACGACCCGCCGCCGACCGAGCAGATGGAGCCGCCGCGCCGCCGCGCCGGCTTCGCCGGTGGCGAGCAGCATCACCCGCCCGAGGCGTCCTCGCAGTCGGTGCAGAACCTCCTGCTGGCGCTCGGCGCCCTGCTGATCGGCGTGTCGGCGGTCGTGTTCGCGGGCGTCGCGGTCAACTCTCCGCTGGCCCGCGCCACCATCCTCGCGATCGCCACCGCGATCGCCCTCATCGTGGCGCCCGGGATCGCGCGGCGCGGGCTCAGCTCCACCGCCGAGACCGTCGCGGCCGTCGGCCTGATCCTGCTGCCGATGGCGCTGTACGCGTTGCACGGCACCGCGTTGACGGGCGGTCCCGGCGTGCCGGTGCCGCTGTATCTCGGCATCGTCTTCGCGGTCACGGCGGTGGCCGGCTTCCTGTACGCCGGCGTCAGCCGGCTCAGCGCCCCCCGGTACGCGACGGTCATCGCGCTGCAACCGGTACCGCCGCTGCTCGCCCAGCCGGCGGTGGAGAGTCCCGCGGGCTGGGGCCTGGCCCTGACCATCGTCGCGGTGCTGGACCTGCTGCTGCTCACCACCGTCATCCACCGCGGCCGGCTGGTGCCGCGCTGGCCGGTGGGCCGCCCGGTGACGGGCGACCGGGAGGGACTCGCCCGCGCCGACGACGCGCACCAGGCCGGAGTCGCCGACTACGGCCGTCGCGGTGAGGTCCCCGATCCGGCCGACCCGGCGGCGTACGCGGCCGGCGCCCCGCCGCGCCCGGAGTCGGCGCCGGAGGAGCCGGACCTGATCATCTCGGGCCTGACCGGGCCGCGGCGCCGCTGGCTGCCGACCCGGATCTTTCCCGGTCCGCGCCCGGCCGGTGCCCCGCCGGCCGGCTCCGTCCCACTGGCTCCGCCGGCGACGCCACCCTCGGCCGACTGGCTCCGCGAGCTCACCTTCGCCCTGCTCTGTGTGGCCGTCGCGGGTGCGCTGCTCTACTCGTCGGTCGCGCTGCTGCAGGCTCGGGCCGTACCGGACGCGTTGCGCTCCGGACTGATCCTGGTGCTGGGGGCGCTCACCGCGGCGGCCGCCGCCCGCCTGCTCGACAACCTCGTAGCCCGCAACATCGCCGGCGGCGTGCTGACGCTCGCGGTGATCGGCACGGCGGCCCGGATCGCCGACGTGATCTCGCCGTCGTGGACGCTCGCCGTCGCGGCCGCCGCGGTCGCGGTGACCGGCGCCGTCGTCACGATGCTGCCGCGGACCGAGCGCTCCGGGCCGGAGATCGCCTCGGCCGCCGCCATGGTCATCATGGGCGTCTTCCTGGTGGTGGACGGCCTGCAGGCGGCCCTCGCGCCGGTGCAGGCGGCCCGGCCGGTCTGGAACGCGGACACCGCCGACTACGCCCGGCGGATCGCCGAGGCCGCCGGCCCGTCCGGCTGGTTGCTCCCGTTCAGCGCACTGCTGCTGACCGTCGCCGCCGCCCTGGCCCTGCCGCCGGGCGTCCGCCGCGAGGGCGCCGTCATCGGTGTCGCCCTCACGGCCGTGTCCGTGCCGGCGTCGCTCGGCATGCGCTGGTCGGAGGCGCCCTGGCCGCTGGTCGTCGCGGCGGTCGCGATCGGCGCGGCCGGGCTGGGCGCCAGCACCCACCGGATCGCCGTCACCCACGTCGCCGCGGCGGGAGTGGTCGGGCTGTTCGGTGCCGGAGCCGCCCTCAGCGCGCCCTGGCTCACCGCGGCCGTCCTCACCGCCTTGGCCGGCTGCGGCGTGATGATCGCCGTGGCCGCCCGACTGATCCCGATCCGGCTCTACGCCTGGCTCGTCGGTGACTGGGCGGCCGGCGCCGCCGCGCTCGCCCTGCCGGGTGCCGTTGTCACCGCGGCGCTCGCCGTCTCGGATACCGGCGACGGGGTGCCACCCACCGAGGCGGTCACCGTTCCCGCGCTGGCGGTCGGTTTCCTCGCCGTGGCCGCCACGCTGAGCTACGTGGCCGTGTACCAGGTGGCCCATCGCGAGGTGAGCCTGCCGTTGACCGCAGGCACCGGGCTGGGCGCCGTCGCCCTGGCGTTCGCCGCACTGTTCGCTCCCGGCGCGACCGCACCGGACGTCTGGGTGGGCGCGCTGCTGCTGGTCGCGGCCGGCCTGCTGTTCTTCGCCAAGTCGATCGACAGCGGCCGGCGCAGCGACCGGATGCTGGACGGGCCGGACATCGCCGCCGCAGCCGCCACGGTGGCGATCTGCGGTGCCCTGGCACGGGTCTTCGCGCTGGCATTCCCCAACGCTCCGCTCGCCGTCGCCGGCGTGGTGGTGCTGATCGTGGCGCTCGGGGTGGCGGCGTTGCCGGCGGAATGGAGCCGGGGCCCGATCCGTGGGCTCGCTGTCGCCGGCGCGGCGGTCGCGGCGATCGCCGGATGGCAGGCCCTGGCCGGCGCGGTGCGCATCCTCGGTCTGCACGGCGCGATCTGGGCCGCCGACCTCAGCCAGTACCCGACGGCCGCCACGCCGGGCGCTTGGCAGGCGCCGTTCGCCCTCGTCATGATCGCGATTGCCGCCACGGTCGCGGCGCCCCGGCCGTACTCGTACCCGATCTCCGCGACGTGCGGGGCGCTGGCCGCCATCGGCGCGCCTTTCGCGCTGGGCCTGCCATGGTGGTCGCCGCTGCTGGTGGGCGGAGCGGTCGCCGTCGCGTACGCGATGGCCGCCGTGGCCGCCGCCGATCCCCGCGCCGCGCTCGCCCGGGCGGGCGCGGCCGCCGCCGTGCTCCTGCACGCGGTCGGAGCCGGGCTGGCCCGGCCCTGGTCCACCGGCCTGGCCCTGCTGCTGGTCGTGCTGATCGGCGCGCTGGCCGCCGTGATGGCGCGGGCGCCGGTGGCGTACACGGCGGCCGAACTGACCGAGGAGACCGAGGAGACCGAAGAGACTGAGGCGGCCCGGCCGGCCGGCCGGTTCTGGTCGCCCGTTCTCATCGGGGCCGATCTGGCCCGGGACGACACCGGCATGCCGCGTCACCGGGCCCAGATCGGCGGCGCCGGCACCGGCGCGGCGCTGCTCGCCCTGCCCGGTGTCTTCGCGTCGCTGGCCGCCGCCCGGGGGTACGACGCGCAGGTGGTGCTGACCGCGGCGCTCGCCGCGTCGAGCCTCAGCCTGGCGCTGCTCGCCCTGGCCGGCCGGTGGATCCCGCAGTACCTGCCGTGGGCCACGGTGGGCCTGGTACTCGGGGCCACCGTCACCGCCTTCGCGTCGATCCCCACGCCGCACCCGACCGCCCTGTACGCCGCGGCGGCCGCGCTGCTCGGCGTCCTGGCCGAGTTGCTGCGCGGCGCTACCCCGGCACCTGGCCTCACCGTGGCACGCAGCCGCTACTGGACGGCGACACGGTACGTCACGACCAGCTGGACCACCCGTCGCCCGAGCGGGCTGAGCGGTCGCTGGCTGGTCGACCCGGCCGGCAGCGCGGTGATGCTGGCGCTGGTGCCGACGATCCTGGCGATCTTCTCCATCGCGCCGGCACTCAGGGCCGCGCTGGTCGACCCGCTCCAGCAGCTCGGGTCGATCTGGGACGGGCCGGTGGCGGCGCTGTCCCGGCCGTCGTCCGGCTACGTGGACGCGACCAGCGTACTGGCGATCGTGCTGCTGACCGGGGCGGCCGCGCTGGCCGCCCTCGGCTTCGGCGGCAGGGCGTCGGAGACCGTCCCGGTGATCCTGCCCGGTCTCGCGATCACCCTGTTGATCACCCCGATCGCGCTGCACGCCCCGTTCCCGACCGCGACGTCGGCCGCGCTCGCCGTCTTCACCCTGTCCATGCTGGGCCTCGCGCTGACCCCGCCCCCGGTCGCCACCCGGGCCCCGCTGCTGCGTACGACACGGACGATCGTGTTCGTGATCGGCCTGCTGGCCGGTAACGCGGGCCTGGCGGGCAGCCTGGCCCAGCAGCGGCTGACCCTGTTCACCCTGGGCAGCGCCGTCGGTGTCGGCCTGGCCGCCGCGCTGGCCGGCCGCAGCCGGCCGGCCCGAGTGCTGGGCTGGCTGTTCGCCGCGGTGATGGGCCAGTTCTTCGTGCTGGCCGCCGCGGTCGCCGCCGGGGTCGAGCGCCAGTGGGCGGCGTTCGGCGTGCTGGCGGTCGGCGCGGCGCTGCTCATCCTCGAGGCCACGGTGCCCCGGCTCGGCCTGCCGCAGTACCGGGCCGAGGCGATGACGATCGAGTGGAGCGGCTACGCGTCGGCGCTGATCGCCGGTGCGCTCGCCTACGACAACCCGGCCCACCTGGCCGCGCTGCTCGCCGCGTGGGGTGCGGTGCTGGGCCTGGCGGCGTCCCGGGTCGGCCGTCCGCCGAACCAGCGCCGGGCGCTGTTCTGGCTGGCGGTGGGATTCGAAATAATCGGGTGGTGGCTGTTCATCGCGCTGGCGGACGTGGCGTTGCCCGAGGCGTACACATTGCCGTTCGCCGCGATGGCGCTGGCGGTCGGCGTCGTCGAGTCCCGCGACCGGCCCGACCTGAGCAGCTGGGCGGCGTACGGGCCGGCGTTGCTGGCCGCGTTCGTGCCAACCATGGGAATCGTGCTGGCCACCGACCCCGGTGACCTGCGCGAGGTGCTGCTCCTGCTCGGCGCGGTGGCCACCCTGATCATCGGTTCGGTCAACCGCCAGCAGGCCCCGGTCGTGGTCGGCGCGCTCGCCACCGTCTTCGCCGCGGTCCACTTCGCGGTCACGCTTGTCGGACCGTGGCTGGTGCTCGTCCCGGTCGGCTTGGTCCTGCTGGTGGTCGGTGCCCGCAGCGAGGACCGGCGGCGGGCACAGGAACGCTTCCGCGGCGCTCTGGTGCGGATGCGCTGAGGACCGCCGGCGCCGCGGCGAAGCTTCAGCCCAGGAGTCGGTCCCGCAGGGCGGCGTCCTTCTCGGCCACCAGCTTCTCCAAACCGGCCTGGAAGTTCGCCATCTTGGAACGCAGCTCGGGGTTCGCCGCGCCGAGGATGCGGACGGCGAGCAGGCCCGCGTTGCGGGCCCCGCCGATCGAGACGGTCGCCACCGGCACACCCGCCGGCATCTGCACGATCGACAGCAGCGAGTCCATGCCGTCCAGGTGCTTGAGCGGAACCGGGACGCCGATCACCGGGAGCGGGGTCAGCGCGGCCACCATGCCGGGCAGATGGGCGGCCCCACCGGCACCGGCGATGATCGCCTGAAGGCCGCGGCCGGCCGCGCTCTCCGCGTAGTCCACCATCTTGCGGACGGTACGGTGGGCGGAGACCACGCCTACCTCGAACGGCACCTCGAACTCGGCCAGCGCCAGCGCGGCGGCCTCCATCGTCGGCCAGTCCGAGTCGCTGCCCATGATGATGCCGACCAGGGGTGCCATCACTCGCCTTTCCGCAGCCACCCGGCGGCGCGCACCGCGCGGGCCCGTACCGAGGCCATGTCGTCGCCGAGCACGGTCACGTGGCCGATCTTGCGGCCGGGCCGGATCTGCTTGCCGTAGAGGTGCACGCGCACACCGGGATCCTCGGCGAACAGGTGGTGCAACCGCTCGTCGATCGAGATGCCGCCGGGCGGCCCACCGAGGACGTTCGCCATCGCCACCGCCGGCGCGGTCAGCGTCGTGGCTCCCATCGGGTAGTCCAGCACCGCCCGCAGATGCTGCTCGAACTGCGAGGTTCGAGCTCCCTCGATCGTCCAGTGCCCGGAGTTGTGGGGCCGCATCGCCAGTTCGTTCACCACGATGCCGGTGTCGGTCTCGAAAAGCTCGACCGCGAGGAGACCGACCACGCCGAGCGCGTGGGCGAGGTCGATGGCGAGCTCCTGGGCCCGCACCGCGAGCGGCTCCGGCAGCCCGGGCGCCGGCGCCAGGACCTCGACACAGATGCCGTCGCGCTGCACCGTCTCCACCACCGGGTACGCCGCGACCTGCCCGAACGGCGACCGGGCAACGAGCGCGGCCAGTTCCCGCCGGAGGGTCACCCGCTCCTCCACGATCAGCCGGGTGCCGGTCGCCACCAGCTCGGCGGCCTCGTCCGGCGAGGAGAGCATCCACACGCCCTTTCCGTCGTACCCCCCGCGGGTGGCCTTGGCCACGACGGGCCAGAGGCCGTTCGCGAAGCGTTCGATGTCGGCGGCGGTGGTGACCCGCGCCCATCTGGGCACCGGAGCGCCGAGCGCGCCCAGCCGTTCCCGCATCATGCCCTTGTCCTGGGCGAAGACCAGCGCCTTCGAACCGGGGAAGACCTTGACGCCCTCGGCCTCGAGCGCCTCGATGTGCCCGGTCGGCACGTGCTCGTGGTCGAACGTCAGGGCCTCGCACCCCTTGGCGAAGTCGCGCAGCGCGGCCAGGTCGGTGTGCGTGCCGATGCGCACGTCGGCGGCGACCAGCGCGGCACCGTCGTCGGGGGAGACGCTCAGCACGCGCAGCGACTGGCCCAGGGAGATCGCGGCCTGGTGCGTCATCCGGGCGAGCTGGCCGCCGCCCACCATGCCCACCACGGGCAGACCGGTTCGAGTATCCATCGCCCGCCCAGCCTAGCGACGTCGCAGCTCACGGGACGACCCGGTAGGCGCCGGACGGCTAGGATGGCGGCATGAGCGCTGAGGTGATCGGCAAGACGATGCCCGCGGTCATCACGCTCGATGACCTGACGGCCATGAACGCCGCCGACGCCCATGGTCGTCGCTACGAGACCAGCGCGGAGGGAGTCCTCACCATCGCGCCACCACCCACCATCGGCCACGCCGTCATCGCGTCCCGGCTCATGGCCTGGTTGCTCACCGCCGGCTGGCCCGCTGAGCAGATCCTGCAGGTCCCCGGTCTCCGCATTCCCGGCCCGGCCGGCGAAGGCGGCCGGATCCCCGACCTCACCGTCTGGTCCCGGCCCCAGCCGCCGGCGGGGGTGTGGCAGTCCGCGGCCGACCTCCTGCTCGTGATCGAGATCGTGTCGCCCGCCTCCGAGGGCACCGACCGGGTCACCAAGGTGACCGAGTACGCCTCGGCCGGCATCCCGCAGTACTGGACCGTCGGCCGGGACGCCGCGAACACCGTGACCCTCTACCGGCTGAACTCCGGCGGTGACTACGACACGGCCGCCCAGATGCCGCTGGCGTGGCTTCTCAAGACCTCGCCGGAGGAGTACCTCGGGTCAGCCGGATAGGCGAGCGATCAACTCCTCCGGCGTCGTGACCGGGCGGTCACAGACGAAACCCCGACAGACGTATGCGGTCGCGCGTCCGTCGATCAACGGCCGGTCGGCCAGCAGGGGAACCCCGGGCCGGTCCGGCTCGCCCGCGACGATCACGGTGCCGGGCGGGGCATGCCGGTGGGCGGCCTCGATCAGCCGATCGTCCGGGTCGGTCACGGCGATCGCAATCTCGTACGGCCCGGCGAGCGCCGCCTCGGCGACCGTCGCGGAGTATCCCGCGAAGCGCGGATGGCTCCCGATCAGCGGACCGACGGTCAGCAGCGCGGCGTCCGCCGCCTCGCGGTACCGGGTCTCCCCCGACAGCGCGGCGTAGCCCACGAGCGCTGCGCAGATCGACGACAACCCGGACGGGGTCGCGTTGTCGGTCGGGTCGGCAGGGCGGGTGACGAGACGCTCGGCGTCGTCCGCCGTGTCGTAGAAGCCGCCGTCCCCCGTGCCGAAATGGGCCAGCGCCACATCCAGCAGCTCACCGGCCAGGCTCAGCCACCGCCCGTCCGCGGTGAGCTGGTGCACGGCGAGGAACCCCTCCGCCACGCAGCCGTAGTCCTCCAGCACGCCCGCCGGCTCCCCCACCACGCCGTCGCGCGACACCCGGCGCAGCCGTCCGTCGACAAGGTGGCGCTCGGCGAGGACGCCGGCGATCGCCCGGGCGGCGTCCCGCGACGCGGGCGAGCCGGTCAGGATGCCGTGCTCGGCCAGCGCGGTCAAGGCCAGGCCGTTCCACGCGGCGACGACCTTGTCGTCGCGGGCCGGCTGCGGGCGCCGTGCGCGGGCGGCCAGCAGCCTTTCCCGTACGCGGGCCCAGCGCGTCACCAGCCCCGGATCCGCGCCGTCGATGTCCCGGGCGAGCACGAGCACGCTGCGACCATGCTCGAAGGTCCCGCGCTCGGTCACCCGGAGAAGGTCCGCGGCCCAGGCACCGTCCTCCGCACCGAGGGCGTCGGTGAGCTCGGCCGGTGTCCAGGCGTACGTCAGGCCTTCTACGTCGGCCGTGTCGGCGTCCAGGGCGGACGCCAGGCCGCCCTCCGCGGTGCCCAGGTCGCGCAGCAGGAAGGCGGCGGTCTCGTCCGCGACGCGCCGCACGAACGCGTCCCCGGTCAGCCGCCAGAGCTGGGTGTACGCCCGTAGCAGCAGGGCGTTGTCGTAGAGCATCTTCTCGAAATGCGGCACGGTCCAGGTGGCGTCCAC
>Ga0081539_10002742_pt1 | contig 23762 bp, 12 predicted proteins | sample TabmetS4T2R2_FD_71023 | JGI IMG/M metagenome (GOLD analysis project Ga0081539, IMG submission 71023) | Tabebuia heterophylla rhizosphere microbial communities from the University of Puerto Rico - S4T2R2 | ecosystem: Host-associated > Plants > Roots > Rhizosphere ...
CGTTCCTGGTACCGCCGATAATTTTGTCGGCGGGGACGGAACTTCATTTAGAAATCTCTTCAAGAATAGTTTCAGAACATGGTCCGTCGGTGTGAATTTCAGCCTGCCGTTGCGGAATCGCGTGGCCAAGGCGAATCTGGCTCGCGCGCGTGAGGTCGATAAACAGATCGACCTGCAAACTCGCCGCCAGTTGCAAGACATCGAGGTTGAGGTGCGCAATGCGATCCAGGCGATCGAGACCACGAAGCTGAGGATCGAATCTTCGCACGCGGCGCGCATCTATGCGGAACAGCAACTCGAAGGCGAGAACAAGAAGTTTCAAGCCGGCCTCTCATCAACCTTCCTGGTCTTGCAACGCCAGACCGATCTTTCGCAGGCGCGATTTACCGAGTTGCAGGCGCTGGCCGATTACAACAAGTCGGTGGCGACGTTGCAACGCGTGATCTCGACGACGCTGACGAGCAACAACATTGAGGTTAAATCGGATGCGCCACAACCCACTAAATAAATTTTGAACTGGGTTGCATCAGATCCATCGGCTGACCACAATCGAAAGGGGCGGAATTTCTTGGAAATTCCGCCCCTTTCGATTGTGACGTGAGTCAACCGGCGATCAGAAGGTGAACTTCAGAGCCAGCTGGCCGATGCGCGATTCCAATGCCGATGAAGGGAAGTTGAAATCGGCGCGCGGCGCGAGTGTGATGATCGGCGAAGTCGGTGTCGCTCCGCCGGTGGTCGTGTTGATTGTTGCCGTGTACGCCTGGGTATTGACATAGGCGCCTCCGGTCAGTGAACCCAGGTTGACCCGGTTGAAAGCGTTGAAAAGTTCGCCGATCAACTCCATCCTGAACTTCTCGGTCAACGCCAGATTCTTGGCGACGCGGAAATCGACTTTGACGAATTTGCCCTGGCGCAGAGTATTGCGTCCGAAGCCAGGCGCGCGGTCCGTCGCGAAGTTCCCATCGTTATTGAGATCGCTCTGGATGAGAGCGGAGTATGGCGGGTTCGAACTCGCCTGGAGAATGCCGCTCAGCTGCCAGCCATCGACGAAGAGGCGTGTTCTCTTCGAGAATTTGCTGAAATAAGAGAGATCCCAAACGCCGCTCGCCACCAGCCGATGCGGAGTATCGGCAACGCCGACCCCACGATCGTCACGCAGGTTGAACGATTGCTGAGCCAGTTTGCGATCGTCTGTTCCGAAGACCACCGCCGTTGCGTCCGGCGTGTCATCGATGATCTTGGACCAGGTGTAGGAGACGAGCGTCTGGAAGTTGCGCGAGAAGCGCTTGTTGAGTTGCAGGACCAGCGCATTGTAGCTCGAGTTGGCGTTGCTCTCGAATTCACTGATGCGACCAAAACCGGCGATCGGCCGTGTCGGATTGCCCTGCGGTCCGGGATGACGAAGGATCGTTACCGTCGCTCCGTTCGGGACGAGCAGCCCGCCGGATTGGAACGTCACGGTCTGTGGCACCAGCGGCAAAAGGTTGATGTCTCGCGTCCGCTGCAAGTGCGTGCCCTTGACATAAAGATATGATGCGCTGACCGAGAGATCTTTCTTGAGCCCGTACTCCGCGCCCAAACTCCCTTGCTGCGTGTATGGTTGCTGGAAGTTGCGCTCGAAGACGAAGAGGTTGGGTGTTCCCACCGTGCCTCCACGCGACTGGAAATCGGCCAGATCGTTAAAGCGGCCGGGATATGTGAAAGGCAGCGTCGGATTGACGATGGTCGCGTTGAAAACGGTCAAGCCGTTCTGCGTGTGCGCCGTGCCGAGCATGATCGACGGCGTTCTGCCGTAAAAGAGGCCATAGCCGCCCCGCACAACCAGGCGATCGGTGGTCATCGGTTTCCAGGCGAAACCGAACCGCGGCGCGATGTTGTTCTTGTCGTTATTGATGCGATTGGTCTGAATCCCCGCCGCCGCCAGCGCCGGACTGGTGTTGAAGGTCGGCGGCTGCGTGGCCAATTGGACATCGTAACGGAGGCCGAAGTTGAGCGTCAGCTTGTTGTTTGGACGCCAATCGTCTTGAAAGAAGAACCCGAACTCATTGAAGTTGGGGTACGAAGTGGGGCCGGTCGTGCCCGGACCCGCGAAGGCCTGAGTGAACTGCGCGACCCGGTTGTTGGTGAAATCGGCGTAGCTGTTGAAGATGTACTCACCGCCGAACGAGCCGGGAAAGAAGTTTTTGATCTTCTCGAGATTGACGTCGAAACCGCCTCTCAAACTGTGTTTGCCGGCGATGTAGGTGGCGTTGTCAATAAATTGATATTTCCGCTCGGTCGTCTCGCGCGGGCTGAAAGAGTTACGGCCGATGACCAGCGCGGTCACCCCGCCCTGGCGAATGGTCGCCTGCGGATCGTCGCTGTTGGCCGTGCCCGGCTCTTTGTCCCGTGCGATCTGAGAGCGAAACTCGTTCAAAAAGCGCGGAGAGAAAGCGGTGTTGAGCGTGACCGTGGCGGTGTCGGTCTTGACCAGACTGTTACCGACGCTTGAGAGCGACCGCGTTGGCCCATTGGTCTCCTGGGCTGTGCCGGTGAAGTTCTGGTGATTGTAACGCACGGTCAGCCGGTTGGAACCGTCCAACTGAATGTCTACTTTGGCGAGAAAGACGTCCTGGTTGAGCTGCTGCGTATAGTTGGTCAAGAAAGGTTGCAGGCGCGCCAGCGCCGCTTGCGAAGCCGCATCGGCCGGGGCGCTCGCGCCGAGGCTGACGATGTTGGGCGACGTGTTGCGCTGACCTTCATAGTTGAAGAAATAGAAGGCGCGATCTTTCCTGATCGGACCGCCGACGTTGCCGCCGAACTGATGGAAATGATATGCCTGTTTCGGATCGGCCGGGAGCAGGGGACTGATGCCGGGCAATGCCACCGCGCGCCGCACCAGGTTGCGGGCGTTCAATGCGCGATCCCGGTAAAATTCATAAGCCGACCCATGCAACTCGTTGGTGCCTGATTTGGTGATGACGTTGACGACGCCGCCCGCCGCGCGTCCGAACTCGGCCGAAAAGCTATTGGTATTGACCTGGAATTCCTGGACCGCTTCCTGACTGAATTGGAAAGGACGGAAGCCCGCGCGTCCGAGCGCCTGGCCGAAAAAGAGATTGTTGTTATCGACGCCGTCCACCTGGACGCTGTTGAGCGGGCCGCGCTGGCCGCCAAAAGATAGATCGCCGCCGCGCGTCGGATCTCTGACCACGCCCGGAGTCAGTGTAACGAAGTCCAGATAGTTGCGCCCGTTGACCGGCAGGTCACGGACCTGACGCTCATTGACCGAGCCGCTCACCTGTGTCCGGGTCGTTTCAACGACCGGAGCGATGGCCGAGACCTCAACCGATTCGCTGACATTGACACGCAGCGTCAAATCGACATTGAGCTTTTGTCCCACGCCCAAGACCACGCTGCCGTACTTGTTTTCGGCAAATCCCTGGGCGGTGGCGGTCAATTGATAGGTTCCTGGAGGCAGCGCCGTCAGTCGGTAGATGCCGCTTTGATCGGTCGTGATCTCTCGGACGAAACCGGTCTCATTGTTGCGCGCCGTCACTTTTGAACCGGGAACGGCCGCACTATTTTGATCGATCACGACTCCCTCAATCGTCGCGGTCGCTGCCTGTTGGCCAAAGACAGGGGTGGTGATGATCAGCGCCAGTAGCGCTGTCATGACAGTCTTGAGGAGGACTGTCAGGGGATTGTCTGGTTGATTGTTTTCGCTCATTGGGAATTTCTTCTCCTGTTGAATATATTGCCCACGTGGGCATAGTTAAACCTAGCTCATGTTGGTTGCCGGTCCTCTTGATTGAGTGACCCGCAAATAACAACTGATCTCTGATTGCCTGAACCTCCCAGCAAAGCTAGATTTTAACGCTTGAGTGCAAAGTTGAAGTAAAGTCTTAGTCAGGTTAGTAGTGACAAATGCTACTTCAAGCCTAAATGATTGGCAATCTGGCGGGGAACTAATTTACGGATAGATAATATACAAAAAAAAGCGAAACTCCCGGAAATAATTCCAGAATAATTAGGACAGGGTTTCATTAAAGGCTTGACAGCAATTCATTCTAACGCGTAGAGTGTCTCTAAGCCATCGAAGCTCAGACCCCCAGTTTGAGATAAAGCCCCTCTATATCAATCGGTGCCGTTGATCTCGCTGTGATCTTATCGCGTCTTCAAGTGGGATATGTCTGGCCGGGTTAGTCTTTTGACATTCTAATTTCTCCCCACCCGTGCAGTTTGAGTGCGGCTGCTGCCCTCATCTAGAGCAGTCACACCCAGCAGACCATCTTGGTACGCACCACTCCGCCCGAAGTGTGTGTCCCAGGCGTAGACCATCCGCCCCGCCAATTACGCCTGTCGTATTCGACAGTATGAGCTCGACAGCATTGTTTAGATCGTGCCCCGTAGTTAGGCGAAAGGAGAAAAAAATTAAATATATGAAACGCACCACCAGATTCACCTGGAGATCTTGTCTTCTCATTCTCGGGGTCATAGGTTTAATCACCTCTTTGATTCACCCCCTGCCGGGAGGATTCACCTTAAATCTCAATGATACAGTCAACGCAGGAGTTATTATTCCAGGTCCGGCGATTGAAGGGACTGTCTACGGCGTGACCTCAACAGGAAACTTGATCACTTTCAATCAGGCCAGTCCAAGCGCCATTATTCGAACGACAGCGATCACCGACATGCAGCCGGGAGATCAGATCGTTGCCATAGATTATCGTCCCCGGACGGGACAACTTTTTGGCATCAGTCAGAACAGCCGTATTTATACGATCAATCCCATGACGGGAGCCGCGCTCGGGGCAGCTGTCAACCCGCTCAACCCGACGCTGAATGGCACTTCATTTGGTTTTGATTTCAATCCGGCAGTTGATCGTCTGCGCGTTGTCAGCAACGCGGGGCAGAATCTGAGGATCAATCCGAACGATGGAACAGTCGTGGGCGGAGCAACCGACACGGCGCTCTCTTATGCCGCGGGTGACACGGCCGCCGGCCAGACTCCGAATATTGTCGGTTCGGCTTACACCAATAACTTCGACGGCGCGACGAGCACGACGCTTTATGGAATTGACTCCAACCTCGATACGCTGGTCTTACAGGGCTCGATCGGCGGCACGCCGAACTCGCCGAATGGCGGAGTCTTGACGACGGTCGGAGCGCTGGGGGTCGATACGAGCGATCAGGTCGGGTTTGATATCACAGGCCCGGGCGGCCTGGCCCTCGCCTCGCTCACTCCGAGCGGCGGGTTATCATCATCACTTTACACAATCAATCTGCAGACAGGCGCGGCGAAGCTCATCGGACCGATCGGCGTCGGTCTCATGGTTCTCGACATCGCGGCCGTCGTCCGCGTTGAAACGGTCTATGGCCTGACCGCGAGCAACAAACTGCTGACATTCAGCAGCGGAACGCCGGGAACGATCGCCAGCACGACGGCGATCACCGGGCTTGCCGCCGGAGAGAATCTGGTCGGCATCGATTTCCGTCCATTGACCGGACAACTCTACGCCGCCAGCACGCAGAATCGCATCTACACGATCAATCCAACGACAGGCGCCGCAACGCCGGTCGGCGGAGCGCCATTAAACCCTCCACTCAACGGCGCCTCTTTCGGCTTTGATTTCAATCCGGCGGTTGATCGACTGCGCGTCGTGAGCAATGCGGGGCAAAATTTGCGGGTCAATCCCTTGACCGGGGCGGTGGCCATGGCCGATACGAATCTCACTTTTGCTGCAGGTGACGCCAACGCGACGGCGACGCCGAGCATCGTCGGTGAGGCCTATACCAACAATCAAGCCGGCGTGACCTCCACCACACTCTACGGCATCGATTCCAATCTCGATGTGCTCGTGTTGCAAGGATCGATTGGCGGAACTCCGACCAGTCCCAACACCGGCATGTTGACGACGGTTGGGGCGCTCGGCGTCAATACGACCGATCAGGTCGGATTTGACATCGCTCCCGCGACCGATGCGGCTTTCGCCTCATTGACTCTCTCCGGAGGAACGACGTCGAACCTCTACACGATCAATCTCAACTCGGGCATGGCGACCCTCATCGGCACGATCGGAGGCGGCGAGGTCATGCGTGATATCGCGATTGCGCCGCGCGTCGAAATCGTCTATGCCGCGACCAACAGTAACAAACTGATCAGCTTCAATGCTCTCGCTCCGGGGACACTGCTCAGCACGGCAACGATCACCGGATTTGTGGGCGACGAGACGATCCTCGGCATCGATTTCCGGCCGGCCAACGGCCAACTCTTTGCGATCGCCAGCAGCAGCCGCATCTACCTGGTCAATCCGTTGACGGGGGTGGCGACTCAGGTCGGCACTGGCATCACCAATCCACAGCTCAACGGAATCGGATATGGATTCGATTTCAATCCGGTGCCTGATCGCATCCGCATCGTCAGTACCGCGACACACAACCTGCGTTTCGTCCCGGATACGGGTGCTTCGGCGGGAATCGATCCCTTCCTGACCTACGCGGCCAGCGATATCCGAGCGGGCCAGACCCCGTTCGTCGATGGCGCGGCGTATGACAACAGTTTCGCGGGATCGACTTCGACCACGCTCTACGGCATCGATTCCAACTTCGATTCATTGGTCAGACAGGGCTCGCCCGGCGGCTCTCCGATTTCACCGAACTCGGGGCAGCTCTTTACCATCGGGCCGCTCGGTTTCGATACCAATGAGATGGTCGGCTTCGACATCGCCGATGTGACAAACAATGCTTATGCTTCGTTGACGGTTGGCGGCATCTCTCAGCTCTATCGGATCAACCTGATCACGGGCGCCGCGAGCTTGATCGCTCCGATCGGCGGCGGCGAGATCATCCGCGGCATCGCGGTCATGAACTCGCAGAGCACTTCGACGCAGCCTGCCGGAATTGCCGTTGCCAATGCGGCCAGCTTCGCCACCGATGTCATCGCTCCTGATTCGTTGGCTGCCGTTTACGGCAATTTCCAAACGATCGACGGCAAGACATACGTCACCGGTTCACAACTGTCAACGTCGCTCGGCGGCGTCCAATTGACAGTCAATGGTACGGAAGCCCAATTGCTCGCCGCCAGAAACGATCAGATCAACTTCATTTTACCGGAGTTCTCTGGCGATGGTCCGGCGACGGTGGTCGTCACCAGCGCTAATGGTACGACCAACACGGGCACGATCAACATGGCTCGTGCGGCGACCGGAATCTTCAGCATGAACTTGACCGGACAGGGGACGGCCGCGGCGATCTGGACGACCGACGGCGTTAACTACTACCCGGTCGTCAATCCGGATGGAACCGAACGTGAGGCGAGCGCCGGTACTGCGAGCAAGCCGACCTACCTCGTGCTCTATACCACCGGATTACGCAACGCGCCGGCCGCCGATCCCAACGATGGTAACGGCATGGCTGAGGCCGTCACCGCGACGGTTCAGAACGTTCAGGCGCAAGTCGTGTGGGCCGGGCGGGCGCCCGGATTTAAGGCTCTTGATCAGGTCAACCTGATCATTCCTCCACAGTTGGCTGGAGTCGGGACGGCCGCCATTAAACTGACGGTGGCCGGACGAGCCTCCAACACCGTGACGATCAAGATCGGCAACTAACAAGTTGCCGGGAATAACCTGACTCTCATTGGTCCGGCACCTTGCCCATTGATTCGCAGCGCAGACCCTTGTTTCCTCCGCGGATCGATGGGCAGTGCCACCAGCAACCCCACCAGGGGTAAGAGCAAAAGAGAAGGCGAAGGACGCAGACTCGACGCCGCCGGAGAGATGGCCGGCTTCATCGATTCCGCGTCCTTCGCCTGATTTTTTTTCACGCTCCGGCACTTTGGGTACGCGAGCGTACTGAGATCATCGCGATTAACTTGTATAGATACAATCGAATTTCAGTTGAGTGTCTAGGGAGGTGTGGGAAAGAATGTAGAGGATAGAGCTACGCATTTGTTTCTCTATCCTCTATATTCAATCCTTCGCTTTCGGGCTTCACCGTTCCGATCCAACATCATTAGGCATCGCAAAATTACCTACAGCATTTTTCACACTGCTCTTCAGGATAAAACCGAAGGCCGATCCCTGATCTAAATATTATCAGGGGACAGGGATCAGGGATCAGAGAATTGCCCGGGATCTGATCATCCAATAAATTTCCTGTAAATCAGGTCTCGATTAAGGAGAGATGCGTTGTGAGCCGTTCGCGCCGGGTTTTTGACTCCCATCAGAAAGAGGAATCTGGCGGATGCCTGAATCGAAGAGCGCCTTTGTCTGTGCGCTGAAGACCTTGTATTCAAGAGTCAGAGGCTCCTTGATGTTGGAGGGAATTTCGATTGTGAACTCTTGCCGCGATTGACCAGCCAGAGCGGCATCTTTCCGGGCATCCTCGTAGAGGGGATTATTTCCTTCTTTGGCCGTGACCTCCAGGCGAAAACTCCGTGTCGTCTGGCCCTGGAGCTCAATCACCAGGCGTGCGGATTCGCCCGGAGCATAAGAAGTTCGGTCGAACGTCACGCTGCTCACGGTCATGGCATCCGCCATCATCAAGTCGTCCAGATCGATTTCGCCGCTGCCGCGCACCTGGCCGGTTGAATCGGTCAAGGTATATTTCAGCTTTCGCTCGCTCAGTTCATCGGGCAGCTTGAACTCCACCTGTCCGCGGTCGTGAACCGTGACCGGTTGGTGCTGCTCGAAATTCCTTGAGCTGATGGTCAGATTGGCTTGAGTGAGCGGAGTCCGCGTCGCCAGGTCGAAGATGAGACTGAGCGGGACAGGCTGTTCCGGCGCCTGGATATCAGCCCCGCTGTAAGGGGAAGAGCGCGTCAGTCGCGTTTGAATGGAGATCTCGTCGCCCTTCTTGATTGCGGCCGGTCTGGCCGGCTCAATCGTCGTGGTAGGAGCTAGGTTGACAGGAGCAGCTTTGAAGAGCACCAGCGCTCCGGCCTGATTATAAATGGTCAGCAGATACTGCTCATTCGGCGATTTCGGAGCGCCGATCGGGAAGTACCGGCTTTCTCCGGGAGCGAGTTCCAGCGATAGTCTGATTGTTTCGGATGGTGTGGAACTATCGAATCTGACCTGGGCGGAGCCGCGAAATTCCTCGGTTTGATCGGGATTGGTCACACGGAGGTAAAGTTTGCCGCTCGCGCGCTCGACGACGGCCGCAATCCTGGGCGGTTTCACCTGGATCATTGGTGCAGACGACGGCCACGCCACGGGCCGGATGAAGGCCGCGAGCATGACCAGCGTTACCGTGATTGAGTGAAACTGCGCCATACGATCACTCTCGTTAAGACTGTGGAGAGCTGAAAGAATACCAGGCGTACTTGGATCCAGTCCAGTAAAGAATGCCTTCCTCACCGGCGATCTGCTCCATGATCACGTCACCCTGGATCGGGGGTAACTTGCGCTTATTTTTGGTACTGCCGAGGAGGCTCGCCATCGACTCCATGTGGATCTTGCTTCCAGCGGCATTCCTGAGCAGAAATGTTTGATGGGCCTCCGGAGTCCGCCATCCATCGCGGCCATAACCGTGGATCACCGCCACCAAAATATCGTCCGCCGTCACCGTTGTCGGCCGCAGCGGCGTCGTTGTCTTCGGCATTGGATGCGGCATATTTACTTTCGAGGTCGCCGGCCGATCGCCCGGATGAAGATCGCGGATGATCCAATTGGCCAATTCACGATTGATCTCGATCAATCTGCCATCAGCAGGTTTGACCACGGCCATCAGATCTTGCGAACCGTCACCATTGAAATCGCCGGAAATGAAGGGCCGGTCATCTTCGGCGCTGAGGACGACGGTCTTCTGATAGACGCGAGCGATCTTCTCTCGCACTTCGGCCGGTTGTGGAGGCATGGCGGTTGGCGTCGATGTCGGCGCCGGCGTCGGCGTCGATTTAACCGGCGGCAGCGGCGCCTCGCGCTTCAATGCTACTTCGCGCTTCGCTACCGGATTGCGTTTCGCACAACTCGAGGAGAGAGAGAGCCCACACGCGATGAGACTGCAGAAAGACAGTGTGATAATTTTTTTGCCGGTCATATCTTTTTGTGGTTCAATTGTCGATTCCAACCCGCGAGCACGGCGTCATTGAATCATCCGGCGCCGCGCTCGCGAGCTGCCGGCAGGCGGTGCCTCCTGCCGGGAGTGGACGGGGTAATTACAGCGAGTTGAGGAACGCGATCAGCCGAGCTTTGTTCGTGTCGCTCAGCCCGATATAGTTATTGATGACGGCTGTCGCCTGACCGCCGTGGCGCAGGATCGCCTCGTTGCGATTGAGGGTATCTCCGTCATGCATGAGCCGGCCGCGCGTCCGCACGCCCCACAGTGGTGGAGTGCGCAGCTGGTTGCGGGTTGATTGCGCCATGCCTTCCTGAACGATTCCGTCACCGGTGCCGACATCGTGCATGATGAGGTCGCTGAAAGGATGGATAATCTTGTTCCCCAGAAACGCGGGGACGACGAATTGACCGCCGTTGATCACCGTTCCGGCCGGCGCGGTCGTGATGTTGCGGGTGTGGCAGATGTTGCAACCGACCGCATCAAAGAGTGTCGAGCCGGCAACCGCGTCGGCGCTGGTCGCTGAGGCATCGCGCGGCGGCGCTTTGGTTGCGCGCATAAACCGGGCGAAGATGTCGATATCATTCTCGCTGTCTTCTCCGCTCGGCGCCGGGTCAGGCACTGTATCAAATGCCGCGACCGAGTTGCCGTTTGATGTATTCTCGACCCGGATCAAGCGGTTGGTGATACCAATCTCATTGATATAGGCGTCGCCGGAGAATGAAAGCAGACTGGCGTGTTGACACTTCCATCCGAAACGGCCCGTCCGGTTCTGCCCTGGCGCTTCAAGCACCGGCACCTGGAGGAGCGTGCCGCGTTGGCCGGCCGGCTGGGCGTTCGCAATGGCTTGCAACGTGTTGCTGTCGATGGCCTCGATGAATCCGTCGCCGAGCGTATTGAGCGAGGTCCGGAACGTCCGCACCTCGTTGCCGGCGAGCACCCGCTCCTGAATGCTGGCATCGATCGCACGGTCGTTGATCAACGTTCCGCCCGGATGCGCCACGAAGGTGATCCCGGTGAAGTGTCCGGCTCTCACCTCGGTGACCTGACTGATCGCGCCGACCACCGGATTTTGGTGGCATTCGGAACAGGCTTGAGCATTGTAGACCGGTCCGAGACCATCATCGATTTCATCTCGTTCGGCGAACGTCTCGAGATCGGCATCATGGGTGGCTTGATTAGCAAACGTCCCGATATTATCGGCGGTCCGATTGTCAAAGCCGGTCGGAGCTTCGGTAGCACCGGCCTGACCGGTGACGGGAGTCGGATAGTTGACGAGCAGAACGAGCCCTACCGTGCAGAACAGTACAACGGCAAGCTTCAGCGCTTTCATTTTTTGCCTCCTAAATAAGTTATTGGGTAAGGTCAGTAACGGCCTGATACCACAATTGAATTAACCTGTTGGTTGTTGAAATGGGATTCAGTCACACTACTAGCTATGAACCGCGCGGGCGATCCTCATCGATGCTTATTCAGCTTGTTACTGATAAGAGCCTGGACACACCTCTATCCAGGAGTGACTTTGCTAGGGCAAAACCACCTTCTCGAATCAGCAATCGTTTATTGTCTGTTTATAGTGTTACCGGAAAATTCTTTGCCCAGATGAATGAGCTTCCTTATACATATGGAGTCGGGGCGCAAACAAACCAATGCCACCGGCGGAATAAGCGCCGGCTTATTAAGCCTGCTCACGAGGCGTAGTGAGATAACTTCAATTTTCAATTTGAAGCTGATGCCTACGAGGTATTGTCTATGATTCTATGATGGTGCTGGGCAAACGATAATGATTGGCACTCAATTAGGCAAGTACCAATTTTGAAGTTGAAACGCCGGGAAAGAGCAGCCCGACAAGCGTCGGGAAAGAGCAACCCGACAGCGGCTAAGATACCCCTCATCTATGCACTTGTCAATTCTGGTTACATATATTTTTTAAAATTATTGTCTAAACCACAAATATTTATGATCAAATGGATATCTCATGAAGATAAACATGTTATTCATCTCTTTTATATCTTATTAACATGTATCTCGCCCGTCAGGTGAAAGTGTTCGGTAAGCTATCATATATATCTAAAATTTTCATGTTTTTGCGCTAAAACCAGGCTGGTACTTCGATAATTTCACGATCTGGCTTGAAAAAGAGTGTGAGCCATTAAACCGCAGCTGATAAAATAGTACTTTAGGATCTAAACAATGCCCCGATTTTTCCAACTGCTTATTTCAACAATCACCCTTCGTCCGTACGTCTTTGTCTTTTTCGCTTTCTATCTCTTGCTGGCCGTTACTCACCGGGGATGGAAACGGACGGCCCTCTTTACCGTGCTGGCATATACGATCGCTTTTGTCTGTGAATGGAGTTCGGCTGTGGCGGGCACCGGGATACCATTCGGACTTTACTATTACATCCCGGCAACTGTGGATCAGGAGCTCTGGATAGCAGGAGTACCTTTTATGGACTCTCTCTCTTTCACCTTTCTATCTTATGTTAGCTGGGAGCTGGCGACATTTTTGCTTGGCCGGGTAAAAGCGAGTTGGCGGGACCTGCAGGTAGTAAACGCCGAGCAAGTGAGATCGTCCTGGGCGGCAGCTTTACTCGCTTCATTCTTGATGATGTATCTGGACATTATCATTGATCCGGTGGCATTGCGGGGGGACCGCTGGTTTCTCGGAAAGATCTATTATTATCCGGACGGAGGCCCCTATTTTGGCATCACCATCGCCAACTTCCTCGGGTGGTATTTTGTCTGTCTTGTCATCATCAGGTCCTTCGTCCGGCTGGAGAGGCTGATCTGGGGGACGTCAAAAGATGGGGCGGGTATTCGCCATTACCCGTTCAAAGCTGTCGGACCCGTGGGGCTCTATTTCGGTGTCCTCGGATTCAATCTGTTCATGACCTTCCGGATCGGCGAAATTTTATTGGGCCTCGTCGGTGTGATCATCGTCCTGCCCCTTCTCGTCTTGATCGCGATCACGATCAAGAAGGGAGAAGGCAAGAATAAGGAAGACTGAAAGAAAAAAGTCCCTCATCCATTCTTTTCTTCATTCTCTCTCCTGATTGGATCTGATCTCTTTTTTCGCCCGTATTAGGAGAAAGATGTCACAAATTTAATTCATAAACTGCTGAAAGCAGTTGCTCAGATTGTTAGATCAGTGTAAAAAGTGGTTGTATAAGACGACAACTGATCCTAAGATATATTTGATACTTGGTTTTAGCCACGGTTGACAGTGATTGGAAGCGGGTCATGAGACTGATCATCCGTGAGGCGAAATGCCGGCTGAAACCCAGTAGATGACGCTTGTCCCTGTAGATCAACCAAAGTTCTTTCCGAGATCAGAGGCTGCCTGACACACAGCCGCATGAATGATGAGAGTAATTGTGGACATGAAATAACGATTACAACGCCCCATCTCACACTCTAAAGAACTTAATGTGCAGCTCCTTTAAGAGAGAGTTTGGTGCTTAAAGCGGGCAATCACACCGGTTCGTCCGGTGTGATTTCACTCTTTTCTCCAATCCGGCCGTGGTGAAGAGCTGATCCGCGTGAGGATTGGAGGCTCTATTGGAGATTTTAGGTGAAAGCTATAGGGATGAATACACTGTTATTGCCTGTGCTCTTTGCACAGGGCATGTGGGTGAGACGGATTACGCCTCGCTTGCCGGATGCGTCGGGACCAATTGAAGGGACCATTGAAGGAAAGTCGCCACAATATGATTTGATCGTTTTGGGCGAATCGACGGTCGCCGGAATCGGCGCTCCGACGCACGAATTCGCTCTGACCGGTCAGACGGCCAGGTATCTGGCGGCGCGCACCGGACGAATGGTCAATTGGCTCGCGCTCGGCCGTTCAGGGGCGGACGCCCGAACGGCCTGTTTACAATTGACGCCGAAGCTTGCCGGAAGGCGGGCCGACGGTGTGGTCATTGCGCTCGGGGTCAATGATACGACCGGGCTGACCAGCGCCAAGCGCTGGTCAGAGGACATCCGTTGCCTTGTCACGGCGATTCGCCACCATCTGGGAGAAGTGAGGATCGTCATTGCCGGACCTCCTCCTCTCGGAAGTTTTCCTGCCTTTCCAAAGTTACTCAAGACTTTTCTCGGCGCTCAATCGAAGGTCCTCGATCAGGCGTTATGGCGGTTAGTTCCGACGATGCATAACGTGATCCATGCGCCAATGATTGAAAGCCTCAACGAGCACCATTTTTGCGAAGACAAATTTCATCCGAGCGTTGCCGGGTATGCGACATGGGGCGATTACTTGAGCCGTTTTTTGGTTTAGCTATCAAATCCTAAGTTTGCTCTAGACTAACAACCCGGATACCTCAATTTATACTTATGTACGTTACTCATCTTGAATGTTCGAAAACCGGAAAAACATACGAACCTCATAAACTTTATAACTTGTCGGATGACGGCAAGCCGTTGCTGGTCCGTTACGACCTGACGAAAGCGGCAAAGGCCCTCAAAAAAGAGGGTCTGAAGACTCGTCCATCATCGCTCTGGCGCTATCGGGAGGTCCTGCCTGTCGTCAGTAATGACAATATCATTACGCTCGGCGAAGGGTGGACGCCGTTGATTCACGCGAAACGTCTGGCCGCGAAAGTGGGATTGAGTGAACTTTATCTTAAGGATGAATCTCTCAATCCGACCGGCGCCTTCAAGGCTCGCGGTTTATGTCTGGCGATCTCAATGGCCAAAGAACTGGGCGTCAAGAAGGTCGCCATCCCTTCGGCGGGCAATGCGGCGGGCGCGACGGCGGCATATGCGGCGCGCGCCGGAATAGAGGCCCAGATCTTTATGCCGCGCGATACTCCGGCGGCCAATCGCATCGAATGTCTTGAATTGGGCGCCCAGGTGACTTTGATCGACGGCCTCATCACCGATTGCGGGGCCGAAGTCGCCAGACGCAAGGAGGCGGAAGGTTGGTTCGATCTTTCAACTCTCAAAGAACCATATCGCATCGAGGGAAAGAAGACGATGGGATATGAGCTGGCCGAGCAATTCGGCTGGGAGTTGCCGACCGTCATCTTCTATCCGACCGGCGGTGGGACCGGACTGATCGGGATGTGGAAGGCCTTCGACGAGATGGAAAAGATGGGCTGGATCGGTCCGGAACGCCCGCGCATGTTCACCGTCCAGGCGACAGGTTGCGCGCCGATCGTCCGCGCTTTTGAGAACGGATGGAATGAAGCGCCCGAATTTGAAAACGCCCGGACTGTCGCCTCGGGGCTGCGGGTACCGCGGGCGATCGGTGATTTCATCATGCTCGACATCTTGCGGCGGAGCGGCGGCGGAGCGGTGGCAGTGACCGATGAGGAGATGATTGCGGCAACCCGCGAGATCGGGGGCCTCGAAGGAATCTTTTGCGCGCCGGAAGGTGCGGCGTGTTTACCGGCGTTGCGAAAGTTGATGGCCGCGGGCGAAGTCTCAATGAACGATCATGTGGTGTTGTTCAATACCGGCGCGGGCGTCAAGTATCTCGAAGCTTTTGGGCTGGCGCCAAATCGGACCTGACTGGATCGGATCTGACTAGATCGGACCTGATTAGATCGGATCTGATTAAAATCCCGGCTGCCGACGTGTGAGCCGCGAGCGAAGATAAAATCCTGTGACGATCCGATTGGGACGAATTCGATCTTGAGTATGTGCTGACTTCGTGGAAAATGGAGCAGTCGGAATTGCGGATCATGAACCGAGGAGGGATGCCTAAACATGAAACCGATCCACCAACCTCAATCGATGACTCGCCGTGACCTGCTCTTTCAGGCTGGCGCGGGGTTTGCCGGGCTCGCCTGCGCGAGTCTGCTCGATGCCGATGGTTTGCTCGCGGCGACGCCGGCCGCCGCTCAGGATGCGGTCCGGCGCAGCAATCCGCTGGCGGCAAAACCCGCGCATTTCCAGGCGCGCGCGAAATCCGTGATCTTTCTCTTCATGTACGGTGGGCCGAGCCAGGTTGACCTCTTCGATCCGAAACCGGAGCTGGCACGCCACCACGGCAAACCCATGAGCGGTAAGGGCGCAATCGATGTCTTCTTCGGAAATCCCGGCAATCTCATGGCCTCGCCCTATCAATTCCAAAAACATGGCGAATGCGGCGCGGAGGTCTCCGAACTCTACTCGCAGCTGGCCACCTGCGTTGACGATTTGACATTCATCCGGTCGCTCTATACGACGAGCAATAACCATTCGCCGGCGATCTTTCAGATGAACAGCGGCAACATGCGCCCCGGCAATCCCTCGCTTGGTTCCTGGTTGACCTATGGATTGGGCAGCTTCAACGAAAGTTTGCCGGCGTATATCGTCATGTATGATTGGCGCGGTGGTCCAATCGGCGGTGCGCCCAACTGGAGTTCGGGCTTTATGCCGGCCGCTTATCAAGGTACCGCGTTTCGTGCCGGCAACGTGCCGATTGTCGATCTGAACCCGCCGCGCTGGGTCGATCCACACCTCCAGCGCGCCGAAATCGATTTCGTGCAGAAGCTGAATCAAGAGCATCTCGAAAAACATGCGGGCAATTCCGATCTCGATGCTCGCATCGCCTCCTATGAACTCGCCTTCAAAATGCAGACCTCTGCCCCCGAGGCCGTGGATCTGTCGCAAGAGTCCGCGGCGACCAAGAAGCTTTACGGGATCGGTGAAAAGGTGACCGATCATTTCGGTCGTCAGTGTCTGATCGCTCGGCGGCTGGTTGAGCGTGGCGTGCGCTTCATTCAGCTCTACAGCGGCGGGGGACATCAACAAGAATCGTGGGATGCGCATTACGGCCTCGATGAAAATCATCGATTGCATTGCGCCGAGACCGACAGACCGATGGCCGGGTTGATCAAAGACTTGAAGTCTCGTGGACTGTTGGATTCGACTTTGATCGTCTGGGGCGGGGAATTCGGCCGCATGCCGATCTCGCAATCGGCCATTGGGCGTGACCACAATCCTCATGGGTTCACCATGTGGCTGGCGGGTGGCGGGGTCAAGGGCGGCCAGGTGATCGGAGCGACCGATGAGTTCGGCTACAAGGCGGCCGAAGAACCTTACTCAATCCACGACCTGCACGCGACGATTCTGCACGCGCTCGGATTGGATCATCGTAAGCTGACCTACTACTATGGCGGTCGAGACCAGCGGCTGACCAATTTCGGCGGAGATCCAATTTTGAAAGTGTTCGCGTAAGGGAATGGGAAGCGTCAAAGACGCGAAAGAGACGAAAGACGCGAAAGTGTTTGGGTCGGTCATTTCGCGTCTTTCGTCTCTTTTACCGCCGCCGCCCTCTCATTAACTCAGTAAGATCGATGAAATTTCTCGATGATTCATTTATGCATGACGACGTCGCCCCCGAACAGATGGATCGGCTGTGGGCACATGGTTGGCGTCATTTCGGAACCTACTTCTTTCGTTACTCCGCGGTCTTTCATTGGGGTGGGATCAAGATGGTCATTCCGCTGCGGATCGATCTGGCCAGATTCACACTTTCGCGCAGCCAGCGGCGGGTGATGGCCAATAATCGTGCGGTCCGCGTGGTCATTCGCGACGCTTTCATCGATCAGATCAAAGAAGACCTCTTCTTTCGCCATCGCCAGCGTTTCAAAGAGAACATTCCCGATTCGCTCTACGATTTCTTCTCCGAAGAACCGGGGACGATCCCTTGCCGCAATCAGGAGATCTCTGTCTATGACGGTGAGCGATTGATCGCCGTCAGTTTTCTCGACACGGGGCGCGAGGCTACTTCGGCGGTCTATGCGATGTTCGAGCCGTCGGAATCGAAACGCAGCCTGGGGATCTTCACCATGCTCGAAGCGATTCGTTACTCTCGAGAATCGGGGCGCCGTTATTACTATCCCGGCTATGCCTATCGCGAATCTTCGGTCTACGACTACAAAAAGAACTTTTCCGGGCTTGAGTATCTGGATTGGGATGCCGGGTGGCGACCATATTCGAAAGATGGCGGTGCGGGAGATCACGATCACTGCCTCGACAGTTCCAAACTTGTCGATGCTTAACCTTTGACCTCGAAGAGAGCCACAATATGAACAAATTGCGCTGGGGCATTTTGAGCACCTCAAAATTTGCCCTGACTAAGATCGTTCCGGCGATGAAGCATTGCCGGTTGGCGGAGATCACCGCTCTTGCATCGCGTGAGCCGAGCAAGGCCCAGGACGTGGCCAATCGCCACGGCATCCCGAAGGCCTATGGATCATACGAAGAACTATTGAATGATCCGGAAGTGGATGTCATCTATAATCCGATGCCGAATCATTTGCATGTGCCATGGTCGATCAAGGCTCTCGACGCGGGTAAGCATGTGCTCTGCGAGAAACCGATCGGATTGAGTTCGGATGAAGCGCAGCAACTGATCGATGCGGCGGCGAAGCATCCGAAGCTGAAAGTGATGGAAGCTTTTATGTACCGCCATCACCCGCAATGGCAACGCGCAAAACAGCTCGTCAAAGAGGGCGGAATCGGTGAGTTGAGGACGATCCATTCTTTCTTCTCATACTTCAATAATGACGCGAGTAACATTCGTAATCAGGATGGTATCGGCGGCGGCGGCTTGATGGATATCGGTTGTTATAATATCTCGCTCTCGCGATTCATCTTTGACGCCGAACCACGGCGGGCGCTTGGTTTGGTCGAGTACGATCCGGTCTTCAAGACCGACCGGTTGGCCTCGGGCATTCTCGATTTCGGCTCGGGGACGGCAACTTTTACCTGTTCGACCCAATTAACGTCTTATCAGAGGGTGAATATCTTTGGAATCGAAGGACAGATCGAGATTGAGATTCCATTTAACGCCCCTCCTGATCGTCCCAGTACGATGTGGCACCGGCGCGGGTCGGAGGTTGAAGAGATCAAGTTTGAAGCGTGCGATCAATATACGATTCAGGGGGATCTCTTCTCTCAAGCGATCATCGACGAGACCCCGGTGCCGACGCCTCTCGCCGACTCCATGGCGAATATGAAGGTGATCGAGGCTGTTTTTGCGAGCGGCAAGAGCGGGAAGTTCGAAAACGTCTAAACTTCGGAACCCGGAAAACCCTCAAGGTTCGGCTCGCTGAGGCCCGAAGATTCCTGTTTGGATCTCCTGTTTCATCTGGCGCGCCTTTTCGGAGGTCTGTTTGAAGGCCTCCGACTCTCTTTCGCTCTCCTCTTTGCGTCCCACCCGGCTGTAAGCAATGGCCAGATGATAATGCGCTGCGGGATGATCGGGTTGTCGTTTGGCTGCCTGCTCCAACGGGGCGACGGCCTCACTGAACTTTCTGTCGCCGATCAACGATCTGCCCAGGCCGATGAGGGCATCGATGAACGCGGGATCGAGTTTTGACGCTTTCGTAAAATGATCGATTGCCGTCGTCCAATCACGAACCTGCCGGGCCAGCTCTCCCAGCACATACTCTGCTCCGACATTTCGCGGGTTGACTAGCAGCTCCATTTCAAACTCTCTGCGCGCTTCGTCGCGAGTGGTCGAGGTCGTGGCGTTTTCAGGCAAGGACAACAATAGTCTGCCGAGACGATAATGAATCCCTGGAATGTTGGGATTTTGAGCCAGAACCGCCCGGTACTCTGCCGCCGCTTCGTTCCATCTCTCTTGCGTTTCGAGGGCCTCGGCGTTGAGCAGCCGAACCTGATATGACGATGAAGCCTTGAAGAGCAACTCCTGCGAGGCTCGCAGCGAAAGGTCGGAATAGATGTGGACAGATTGATAGAGTACTTCAGCATCCTGTGGAAATTCGCGCGTCAGAAGACGAATGAAATCGACCGCATCGTCGGGCCGATTGAGCCCCATACTGCAACGCACTCCCGCCAATCCCGCCGTCCGCTGTAAATCCTTATTGGTCATCTGCGGCAGATCTTTTTTGAGCATGGGGATCGCTTCGAGACATTGTCCGGCTTCTGCCAGACTGGCGCCAAGGTACTGGCGCACTTGAGCCGCTCCCGGCCGGAGCTTCAACGCCTGCCGCAATGCTTGCGCGGCGTCAAACGGGCGTCCCGCCGCGTAAAAGGCCACGCCGAGTTTCAACAGATAATCAGGATTGCCCGGCGCGGATTTCACCAAACTCTCAAAACCGCTGATCGCGGCTTCCCAGTCTCCGCGATCGAATGCCGCCTGTGCGGCGGACGCGGCGCCCGGCGGAGACGGTTGTGAAGAGTTCTTGCGGGGCGTCTGTCCGGAGGCGAGGCCCGTCATCAAGATGATCGAGAGGACGGCGACAATGATGATCATTTGGCGATTTTGATAAAGCATGATCTCTCTTCGCGACTTGACCTTTTGAAGAAATACGAAAGACGCACGATGGACGAAACCCGCGGAATATCTTAGACAGTTTCGCGGGTTTCGTCCATCGTGCGTCTTGCGCGCTCTGATTCTCAGTTCAAGCCGGACGTCAGAAGTAGAACTTCAGCGCGAGCTGGACGTTGCGCGGCCCTTGCGAGCTATTGATCTGGCCCAGCGCCGAGCCTAACCCGGTGCTCGGAGAATTGAGAATAGGAGTGTTGGTGAAGTTGATAAATTCAGTTCGAAATTCAATTCGCTTCTTCTCAGTGATCGTGAACTGTTTCTGGAAACTGAGGTCGAGCGAGGTGAGGCCCGGCCCGCGAACGGTTCCGACGCCGCAGGATCCAAACGTTCCTACCGCGGGGGCTCCGTAAGCAGTCGGATCGAACCATTGATAACCGGGAATGGGGTTGCCATCCGGACCGACGGCCTGTCTCTTGCCAAAGACGTTCGAGGGAGCGATGCAGTTGGCGCGAGGGCCGCGTGAATTGGTCTTTGAATTGTCGTCCGCCGAGATCGTGAGCGGGAATCCGCCGCGTAACTGGAGGATTCCGCTGACCTGCCAGTTGCCGACGACGGCATTGGCGACCGGATGCAGATCCTTGCCTAACTTCTTGCCGCGTCCGACCGGCAGTTCATAGACAGCATAGCTGGTCAACGCGTGCTTGACATCCCAGTAAGCCGGTCCCCATTCCGCCCTTCCATCATAGAGGTTTTGCCAATATGGCGAGGTCGGAGTCGTCTGACCTCCCCAGGAGCCGTAGTAACCGCTGGAATTGGTCATGGACTTGGAAAAAGTATAGGCCACCTGGAATTGCAAACCGCTGCCGAATCGCTTTTGAACAGTCGCCTGGAGTGCGTCATAGCGTGTGTTGCCGTTCGATTCGGTTCCGGAAATCTGTCCGATGTTGGCCAGGGAGGGATTTCCCGAAAGATAGGGAGAAGGAGCAGTGTTGACCGTGCCGTCAGGGTTGCGACCTAAAAGCCGCCTTTGGAAGTAAGGCATCGGTACCATCAAGTGAGTTCCATGTTGGCCGACATACCCAAGCTGCAAAGTCAAATCGTTGCTCAGTTGATGCTGCACCGAGAGGTTCCACTGCTGGACGACCGCCGGCCTCACGTTCGGATCCCATAACCGAATGACTGCATCCTTAAACGGATCGCCGGTCAATGACCTTGGCAACCCTTGCGGCGTTTTCGTCGTGGGAACCGTCAGCGATTCGTAATTGGTATTGAACTCCCTGGTGAAAGGGGGATTGAGCGGCAGCCGGAGGTTGGTTCCGGTACCTTCCAGATAAGACGAGATCGTGTAGGCGCCGCGAATCACGGTCTTTCTGTTGAGCGCCGCCGGCGTCCACGCGAAACCTAAGCGAGGTTGGAAGTTGCCGATCTGCCAGTTGGTGGGATTGTAGAGCGCGCGATTATCGCCGTAGATGGTTGCCGGATTGCTGCATCCGAGATCGGCCCGGCCCCCGCCCGCGCATTGAAGCGCGCCGCTCAGCGGATCGAAATTGACCTGGCGATTTTCCACCTCGACCCACGGGGTATGCCTCTCATAACGCAGCCCGAGATTCAAGGTCAGGGTATTGGTTGCCCGCCAGTCATCCTGGAAGTAGGCGCTGATCGCGTGGGCGCGGTGCCCCCATGATCCGCTGTCGATTCCGCGTCCCAATTGGCTGGGCAGCCCGAGGAAGAAGTCCGCCGCGCCATCGCCGACCGTTCCGCTTGAAACAGCCGTGTTGTCGGGGCCGGCGGTATAACGTCCGCTGAAACTCATAAATCCGGTCCGGCCATTGTTGCCGGCGTAAAACGTGTTGAGCCGCTGACGCTGGTACTGAAAACCGGTGCGGAAGATCTGTCGCCCGCGGGTGATGATCAGTGAATCCTCAAACTGGATGACCGTATCGGCAAACAGCTGCTGAGTGCCGATGTTCCGGCTGCCAATGGAATGGTTATTGTTGTCGCCGACGAGTGAAGCGCCGAGTTCGATACTGAACAATCCCGCGGAGCGGTCATTGCCGTTCAGAACTCCCAACTCCTGAGCGAGGCTGCCGACCCCTTTGTCAACTCCTCCATTATTGAGCCGGACGTAGTTGATGCCGAATCGGGCCTCGTTGACCAGCCCCGGATTGAACGTCCGCGTCCAATTGAAGACCGTGTTATAGGTCGGCGCATTGAAGAAAGAGTCGAAGATGAGCGGAAATGAATTGGTGATCGGATTGTCCTGCCGGCTCTCAGAGAAACGTCCGTAGAAGATGTTCTTCTCGGATTGCCTGAAATCGAGCCTTAGATCTCCCTGGTCACCCGATGTCCGGTTGCTGGCAATGTTGAGCTGATTGCCCTGTTGGTTGCCGTTGATCGGCGCCGGATAAAATTTGGACGCGAAGAGCGCTCGCGCAACCGGATCGATCATACTGAGGGGGATTCTGTTGTTGGGGAACGGCGCACGCTGGTTCGCCGCATTCACCGAGAGCGGATTGTAAAGCTGTTTGCCTTTGCCGGCCAGGCAGACTCCGGCGGCATCATATGCCGAGCAGAGAGCCGAGAAATCTCCCAGCCGTTCGGCTGCGGTGAAGACCGTGATTGCCGAAGCCGTCGGCGTGACGAATCGCAGCCCCTGATAGTCGGCAAAGAAGAAGAGCTTATCCTTGATGACCGGCCCTCCGATCGTTCCCCCAAAGAGGTTCCAACGGATTTGTGGTTTGGGCGCTCCAAAAATGTTGTTGGACCAGTTGTTGGCGTTGAGCACGTCATTCCGGAAGAACTCGAAGAGGTTCCCGTGGAATTCATTGGTTCCCGATTTGATCGTCACACTGACAATGCCGCCCTGGAAATTGCCGAATTCCGCCGACGCATTATTGGTAATGAGGTTGAACTCTTGAATTGCGTCCGGACTCGGCGCATATCCAACCAAATTGTCGGAGACCTGGTTGTTATCGAGCCCGTCGAGCAGGAAATTGTTGGCCTGTTCGCGATTACCGTTGATATATGGCCTGCCGCTGTTGGCGGTCGTCTGACCATTGGTGAGGGTCGATGGATTGGGGTTGACGCTTCCCGGTGAAAGAAGAGTCAATTGGATGTAATTGCGGGTGGCCAGGGGCAAGGTGGTATTGGTCCTGGAATCGATCACCGTACTCAGCTGCGTAGTATCTGACTGGAGCAGTGGGGAGTCTGCCGTCACCTCCGCAATCTGTGTGATCTCCCCGACCTTCATCTGAATATCGAGGCGCGCCGTCTGATTGATTTCAAGGACGATGTCGGCGCGGACGGCCGTCTGAAATCCCTGGGATTCGACGCGGACCTCGTAACGTCCGACTGGGAGCCGCGGCAGATTGAAGACTCCCTCACTGTTGGTCTCGGTTGTCCAAAGTGTCCCACGCGCTTCATCCTTGGCGATCACTTTGGCCTTCGTGATCGGCGCGTCTGCTTGATCGACCACTCTCCCGAGGATTGCTCCG
>Ga0081539_10002743_pt1 | contig 23762 bp, 22 predicted proteins | sample TabmetS4T2R2_FD_71023 | JGI IMG/M metagenome (GOLD analysis project Ga0081539, IMG submission 71023) | Tabebuia heterophylla rhizosphere microbial communities from the University of Puerto Rico - S4T2R2 | ecosystem: Host-associated > Plants > Roots > Rhizosphere ...
CGGCGCGAGCTCGAGCACGCGATCGACGTCGAGGACGACCATGAGCTGGCCGTCGAGGCGGTGGACGCCGCCGGCGAGCTTGGCCATGCGGGGGTCGAGGTTGACGGGGTTTTCCTCGCGGCTGGTCTCGGGCAGGCGCAGCACCTCGCCGATGGTGTCGATCAAGAGGCCGTAGGACTCGCCGCGGAGGTCGACGCCGACCGCCATCGGCGGCCTGCCCTCGTCGTTCTTGGGCAGCCCCAGGCGGGCGCGCATGTCGACCACGGTGACGATGCGGCCGCGCAGATTGAGCACGCCGGCGATCTCCTGCGACGACAGGGGAACCCGGGTCAGCCGCTCCGGCATGAACACGTCCTGGACGCGGGAGATCGGCAGGCCGAACAGCTGGCCGCCGATCACGGCGGTGACGTATTCGGCCACCGCCCCTTCAACGCTATCGGTCTTGCTGGTCATTGTTCTGCTCTGTTTCCTTATGCCGTCCGGCTAAACTTGTTTATGCCGCCCGCTTCACGTCGGCGGTCTGTTCCTTCAGCGCCGCGATCAGGCCGGGGCGGTCGAATTTGGCGACATAGTCATGGAAGCCGGCCTGCCGGCCGCGCTCGATCGCCGCCGGTGAGACCATCGCCGACAGCGCGATGATCGGCATCTGGCCATAATTGTGGTCGGCGCGGATGCTCTCGGCGAACTCAAAGCCGTTCATGTCGGGCATCTCGATGTCGGTCAGCACGACATCGAAGGACTGCGAGCGCAGCGCCGCCAGGCCCTCCTGCGCGTTGGGGGCGGTGCGCACCTTGTAGCCGGCGGCCTTCAGCACCGGGGCCAGCATGTTGCGGAAGAAGGCTGAGTCATCGACCAGCAGCACGGACTGCGCGGTGGAGGACGGCCGCATCTCCTTGCGAGAGAACCAGTCGGCAAAGGCCATCGGCAGGAAGTGGCCGACGTCGATCACCTCGGTGGCCTGGCCCTTGATCACGGCCGAGCCCAGGATGCCCTCCTGGGAGCCTGCGACCTCGATGTTGAGGCGTTCCTCGACGATGTCGATGATCTCGTCGACCACGAGGCCCATGGAGCGGCCGTCGTCGGCGAACACCAGGATCGGCTGGGCGCCTTGGGTCTGCACCGCCACGCCAGCCATCTGCACCAGCGGCATCAGCTGCTCGCGGTACTGCACCATGTAGCGGCCGTTAGACAGCTCAATCTTGTCGGTGGCGATCTCTTCCAGGCGGGTGACGAGGCCGAGGGGGACGGCCTTGGGCTGGTTGGTGCCGGCGCGGAACACCAACAGCGAGGTCAGCTGCTCGCCGCCGACCGCGTGCGCCGCCGAGGCCTCGTCGGCCATCTCATGGGCCGAGGAGCCGGAGGCGCCGAGCGCCTTGGCGATGCCATTGGGGTCGATGATCATGATCACGGCGCCATCGCCCAAAATGGTGTTGCCGGAGAACATGTCGATGTGGCGCAGTTTTGTGGACATCGGCTTGACCACGATTTCTTCGGTATGGAAGACGCCGTCGACCACGATGCCAAAGGTCTGGCTGCCCACTTGGGTCACCACGATGAAGCCGTTCTCGGGGTCGGCACTGGCGCCGTCGTCGATCTTCAGGAGCTTCTTCAAGTGCATCAGCGGCAGCAGCTTGTTGCGCAGCCGCAAGACTGCGGTGTCCTTGATGCGCTCGATGCGGTGCTCCGAGTTGGCCCGGGCGCGCACCAGTTCCACCACCGAGAGCTGGGGAATCGCAAAACGGTCGCCGCCGGCTTCGACGATCAGGGCGGAGACGATGGCGAGCGTCAGCGGGATCTTGATGGTGACCGAGCAGCCTTCGCCCGCGACCGACTTGATGTCGATGGTGCCGCCGATCTGGTCGATATTGGTGCGCACCACGTCCATGCCGACGCCGCGGCCGGAGACCGAGGTGATGGCGGCAGCCGTCGAGAAGCCCGGCGCGAAGATGAACTTGTGGATCTGCGCTTCCGTCATCTTCTCCAGTTCAGCCTCGGTGACGAGACCGTTGTGAAGCGCCTTGGCCTTGATCCGCTCGGTGTTGAGCCCCCTGCCATTATCCGCGATGCAGATGATGATGTGGCCGCCCTCGTGATAGGCGCTTAGCCGAATGGTGCCCTGCTCGCCCTTGCCGGCCGCCAGCCGCTCGGCCGGGGTCTCCAGGCCGTGGTCGGCGGAGTTGCGCACCATATGGGTGAGCGGGTCCTTGATCAGGTCGAGCACCTGGCGGTCGAGCTCGGTGTCGGCGCCGTGCATTTCGAGCTCGATCTGCTTGCCGAGTTCGCCCGAGAGATCACGCACGATGCGGGGCAGTTTTTGCCAGGCATTGCCGATCGGCTGCATGCGCGTCTTCATGACGCCTTCCTGCAGCTCGGCGGTGACGTTGGAGAGCCGCTGCAACGGCACCTTGAACTCGGTGTCCTCGTTGCGGCGGCTTATCTCCAACAGCTGGTTGCGGGTCAGCACCAGCTCGGAGACCATGGTCATGAGGTGTTCGAGGGTGTCGACATTGACCCGGATCGACTGGTTGGCGACCTTGTCGCCCTCGGCCATGTCGGTCTCGGCGACGATCGGGCGTTTTGCCACTTTCTTCGCCGCCTCAGCCTCGGGAGCGGGAGCAGCCGCGGCGGGCGCGGCGGGCTTTGCCACCGGCGCGGCCGGGGCCACCTCGATTGCGGTCTCGCGGAAGGCGCGCTCCAGCTCATCGAGCGACACTTCGCCCGGGCGCAGCGGACGCTCCAGGGTCTGCTCGATCAGGGTGCCCGTGGTGACCTTGGGCGCAGCGGGCTGGGTCGGGGATGACGCCATTGCGGGAGCCTCCATCGGAGCTGCAGCTTCGCCTGCCGCCGGCATCGGCATAGCCGAGCCTGACGCGATCGACTGCGTCGACGCTGACATCGCCGCCATGCCGCGCTCGACCATGGCTTCCAGCTGGTCGATCAGGTCGCGGTCATTGCCCTCGGGCTCGGCCTCGGTGGCCTCGAGGCCTGCGAGAATCTCCTTGATGCGGTCGATCGAGGACAGGATCAGCGTCACGGCCTCGGCCGTCACCGGCATGCCGTCGCGGAACTTGCCCATCAAGGTCTCGCCGGCATGCGCCAAGGCTTCCAGCCGCGGCAGGCCCAGAAAGCCGCAGGTGCCTTTAATGGTGTGAACCAGCCGGAAAATATTATCCAGGATCTTGGCGTTGTTCGGCTCCTGCTCAAAGCGAACCAGCTGATTGTCGACCGTGTCCAGGCTCTCGCTGGTCTCAGTCAAAAACTCGCGCATGAGATCGTCCATCAGCATCGCCTTCCAATTGTCGCGGCCGCTGCCGGCCGTTATCGCAGCGGTTAGTCCGGTCGTCTCCGAACCGCATCTACGGCCGAGCGGCACCTGCGCAGTGACAAGCGGCGTCGCGCGACGGAACTCTCCTCCAGTAATTGTTAGTTATTCGATTTCACGACGACGTTAATTTCACGCTCCGTGCAAATACGGATTTTGAATCAATCCGCTGCAGGCGAGCTCTCGCACGCAATGATGCGCGACCGCACGGCTCTAGCAATAAGGAAGTGTTTACTATAACTGCCGAGCGATGCCGGCGCGGCGCGACCGGCCTTCCGCCAGGCACTCGTTGATAACGGCCATCAGCGCCGCTGGCGTGAATGGCTTGCGCAAGCAACGCGTCGCGCCGAACTCAAGCGCCATCCGCAGAAAATCCGGCGCAGGCGAGTCCGCATTGGCAAAGGCGTAGCCCGACATCGCAACCAGCGGAACGGATGGCGCGCGCTCGTGAAATATCCTGATCGACTCAAAGCCGCGCATATGCGGCATGAAGATGTCGACAATCATCAGATCGAAGCTCGCGCCTTCCAGTGCGCGCAGACCGCTTTCGCAACCGTCGGCAATTGTGACAAGGAAGTCGTGTCGGGCAAGACAAACTTCCAGAGCCTTGCAAACCATCGGATCGTCATCGACTACCAGAATGCGGGACATGACGCCTCCCTCGCCGCCTTTCGCATTCGACGTCGCAGCGATCACGTTACGGTTGTGCTGCGAATCAATGCACTAGACATATTTCCGCCGTAAAGCCGCCGGGCTGTCTGCCACTCAACGTGCATAGCGGCACTCATATGGCGACAGCGCCGCGCCACGTTCGCGGCGGCATCCCGAAACGACGATTCCGAAAACGAGTCCTTCGACTCGCGCGCGGTTGACGAATGCTTGCGCCCGTTGACGCGCGCGAAACCACACCGTTGCGGGTGGCCGCTCGCCACCGCGTTTGCATCGCAACCTGGCGTCGTCTGCCTGTTCAGACGATGCGCTGTTTTGGCAGTTTAACCGATACGCCGGATATCGTACATATCCGTCGGGGGGAGCCAGCTGCCGCCACACTCCCTTCAGGGAGGCCCAAGTGAGTCCGGCTCCTCGTCCACCTAATGGATTCCTGGCGTCGCTGTCCGAGGACGATTTCGAGCTTGTCCGGCCGCATTTGAAGACCGTCGATCTCACCCATGAGATGGTGCTGGTCGAGGTCGATGAAGCGCTCAAGCGCGCCTATCTTCCGCACCGGGGCGTGATATCGCTGGTGGTCAGGCTCGCCCGCGGCGAGCACGTGCACATCGCGATGGTCGGCCGCGACTCCATCTTCGGATCGTTCTCGGCGTTTGGCGATCCGACGGCGCTGAACGGTGCCGTGGTGCTGGTATCCGGCGTCGCATCCACCATCGAGCTCGACCGGCTCCGCGTCGCCGCCGAACAGAGTGCAAGCCTGCGGGCCGAGCTGGCGCGGCACGCGCTCGCCGTCTACGCGCAGGTGCAGCAGACCGCCGGATGCAATGCGGCGCACACGGTGGAGTCACGGCTCGCACGCTGCCTGCTGCAGATGCGCGACCTGTCCGGCAGCAACAAGCTGATCCTGACCCAGGAAGCGATGGCACAGATGATCGGCGCGCGCCGCAACAGCGTCTCGCTGGTGGCCTCGACGCTACAGCAGGCCAACTACATTCACTACAGCCGCGGACACATCGAGATCACCAGCCTCGAGGGCCTCGGCAAGATCTCGTGCGAATGCTACGCGCAGGTCAAGGCGCACTACGACCGGCTGGTCCGGCCGCGTGTCTTCGCCTGACGCGAAGGCAGGCAATAGGCCACACGTATTACTACGGGCCACCGCAAGCCGGGAAAATCGGCAAGCCGCCGCCCATTAACGCGGTGTTCAACGGCCGCTGCTAGTCGTTGCCGGAAGACGGCGGGGCGTCGGTTCGAAGAGCTTCCTTGAAGGCTGCGAATGCGCCGGTCCGTGCTCGGCAAATCGCCAACGCTGCGGAGAGAAGGACATGAGCTTTGACTTGTCGATGCCGATCCTGGTGGTCGACGACTACGCAACCATGATCCGCATCATCCGCAACCTGCTCAAGCAGCTCGGCTTCGAGAATGTCGATGACGCCAGCGACGGCTCGAGCGCGCTGGTCAAGATGCACGGCAAGAAATACGGGCTGGTGATCTCGGACTGGAACATGGAGCCGATGACCGGCTACGACCTGCTCAAGGAAGTCCGCGCCAATCCGGAGCTCTCGCAAACTCCCTTCATCATGATCACGGCGGAATCCAAGACCGAGAACGTGATCGCGGCGAAGAAGGCCGGCGTCAGCAACTACATCGTCAAGCCGTTCAACGCCGCCACGCTGAAGACCAAGATGGAAGCGGTGTTCGGCGCGTGAGCCGCGGCGCGACCGTACTTCTACGGTCAGTGATTTTCACACACGACTAACGATAACATTCGATAGTGGCGCGAGCACAGGAGAGCTCGAATGTTCACGTTCGAAACGGCCGACCAGAAGGAAGTCCGGCGTTTCCGTATCGCGCAGTTCAACGGCCGCGCGGCCACGTTCAGGTCGAACGGATCGACCGTGACCGGCATGGTGCGCTCGATCGTCGAGAACAAGGCGATCAACCCGGCGGTGTGGGTCGTCACCCTGATCCCGAGCCCGCCCAAGGCTGCTGCGACGCTGCGTCCTGCGCGTCGCGTTCGCGCCTTCGCGGAAGACCTCTACTGAGTATCTCCGTTCTCCCAAGCGTCGCAAGCACAGCTGCGGCGCGGCCATTGGCGCGCGCTCATCTGCCGGCTATCGCAAGGCGCAATGCCGCGTCGCGCAAGCGACGGCACGGTTCAGGTCGGCTGCAGCAGCAGCGCCTTGCGGACGAGATCTGCGGTATTCCTGGCGCCCAGCTTGCGCATCGCCTCGGCGCGGTGGCTTTCGAAGGTGCGCGGGCTGATGCTCATGCGCAGCGCGCCCTGCTTGTTGGAGCAGCCTTCGCTGATCAAGGCGAGAACCTCGCGCTCGCGCCGGGTCAGCGGCTTCTGCTCCGGATTCGACGCCAGCATCACGCTGGACGCGCGATCGCGCGGACGGCCGGCCGCGCCTTCGGCTCCGGCAACACGATCTGCCGGTTCGGTGGAGACGGCGTGCCCGTCGGACAGCTGCTTCACCATGGCGTAGACACGCTCGGTCTGCTGCAGGGCGTTGTCGACAACCTGCTGCAGGTAGACGCGGTTGCCGGGCATCTGCGAGAAATGATGGCTCTGCTGCTTGAGCTCGTTCATATACAGCATCAGCGCGGTCACCGGTCCGTTGAGCTCCCGCGCGATGGCGGCGGCGCCTTCTTCCGCCGCCCGGGCGCGTGCGGCTGACAGCGGAACCACCTCCGGAGCATCACCCGGTGGCGTGCTCGTTTCGGCCCACTTGGCTGGGCGCGAATCGCTTGCCCGATGGTCGTGATGCGTCATGGCGCGGAATCTATCGGTTCCGCCCTCAATTATGGTTAATTTTTGTCGCCGTAGGATTACGGAGAATTTCCGCAGCTGCGAAGGAAAGCCGCGGCTCTTTGGTTGCTTTTGTACGAAATCACCCGCCAATCGGGGCATTTCCCGCCCCAAAAGGTTGTCTGTGTAGCGGCGCACTACCTGACGCTTGATCGGAATGGGTAGTTTCACGGAGACCCAAATTTACATTTGCGGCCGGGATTGGCCGGAGGCGTGGCAGCCGGGAATTCGAGAATTTTCGCGTCCGAGGCGACAAATTTCAGGCCAGCAACGCCTTTCGTGCCTGCACCCGGGCGATTGATCGTCCAATCGCGTCGGGATCCAGCCCCTCCTCGCGCAAGGCCTGCGCGACCGCCTCGGCGATGCCGGGCATCTCCGCCTCCTGGTCGAACAGATTGTTGCCGATGCAGAGCATGTCGATCCCGGCGCGCAGCGACTGCAGGCTCGCCGCACGCGTGCCGAGCGCCTTCTGCAGGCCCTGCATCTGCATGTCGTCGGTGATCAGCAGCGTCTGCGGCAGATGAGCGCGCAGCCGGCCGATAGCAGCAGGCGACAGCGTCGCCGGATTGTCGCGGTCCCATTGCCTGACAATGGCATGGCTGACCAGCACGGCGTCGCCGAACATCCTTGGCGCCAACGCATAGAACAGCTTTTCCTGCTCGGGACGCAGCGCGTCCGAAATGTCCATGAAGTCCTGATGCGAATCGACATCGGCTCCGCCGATGCCGGGATAGTGCTTGAGGCACAGCCCGAGGCGGGCCTCGCGCGCCACCTCGCTCATCAGAAGCGCGTTGGCTTCGACCTCCGCGATGTCGACCGAATAGGATCGCTTGATACGGCCGATATTGGGGTTGGCCGGATTGTAGTCGACGTCGATGACGGGTGCGAAATTGTAGCGGATGCCGAGCGCGCGCAGCTCCTGCAGGCTGGCGGCGAGGATCTTCCGCTTGTCCTCGCGCGGAAGCGAATTGAACTCCTGTGCGCTTGGCAGCGGCACAAAGCCTCTGTTGTCCTTCAGCCGCCGCACCAGCCCGCCTTCCTGATCGATGAAGACCAGCGGTGACGACGGCAGCCGGGCGATCTCGGCGCAGAGAGCGCGCACCTGCTCCGGCGAGTCGATGTTGTTGTCGTATTGCCGCGTGCGGACCGAATAGTCGAACAGGATGACGCCGCCGAGCCCGAAGCGCGCGGCGAACTCTTCGAGCCAGGCGGGGACGGTCTTGCCGTAGAAGCCGAGGATGAAGAGCTCGCCGACTTGCATCCCGCTATGGCTTCGCGCCTTCGGCCGGATTGACGACAACCCACGCGGCCTTCCTGAAGTCCGCAAGCCGCTCGTCCTTGGCGACGGTTCTGGCTTCCTCGGTCTTCATGTTGGACACCACCGAAAACAGGACGAAGCCGCCCTTCTTTCGCGAGACAAGGAAATACTGCGAGATGCGCGCCCCGGCGGAATCCTCGCAGGAGGAGAAGCCGCGGAATACCACCTCGCTGTCACTCATCCGCCCCGAGGCAAATTTGCCGCCGCCATCCTTGGCGTCGCCGGCAACCACCGCAGCCGTGACGTCGATTCCCTTCATCCCCTCGCGCGGTGGAATGATGCGAACGAAGCCAGCTGCTTTATCCGAACGCCAGGCCGCGCCGCTGGTGGCGATGGTGGCCGGCGTCTCGCTGCGGCTTAGCACGTGCGGATTTCGCAGCGAGGTCTTCAGGATGAAATTGGAGGCAAGCTCGACCGCTTCGATCTGCATATCGGCAGGTCCTGTCTGCGGTCCGGGCCTCATGCTTCCGCCCGACGGGGACGCGGCCGCCTGCTTCGGCGCCGCGGGAACGGCAAATTCGCGGGCGTTGGCGATGCCGAATTGCTTGACCTTGGCGACGCAGTTGGCGAGCGCCGGCAGGAGCTGTGCCGTCTGGTCCAAGTTGAACCGGAACAGCTGGCCCTGCGCATAGGCCGTCATCGACTTCGCTTTCCGGAACTGTTTGATCAGGGACGAGGTATCCGGCATCGGCATACGCACGAGCTTGCTGCCGATGGCTACGCCCTGCACGTTGGCGGGCGGCCCTCCGTCGAACGTAAGTGCAATCGGAAAGGATTGTCCGCTCGACAAGGACCAGCTGTCATGGGCGAAGCCCAGGCTCCAGCTTGGAGCACCGTCGATCACGACGAGGAAGATGATGCCGCTTTGATACACCGCAGTCGCGCCGCAATGCGAGAACGTGCCGTTCTGATCGTTGGTGAAGGCCCCACCTTGCCAGTTGCCGACGCTAATCGAACCGTAGGGGCCGCGCGCTTCGGCGGAACGGACGGCCGCGAGCACACTCAGCAACGCGGCAAGGACGACGACACAACGTTTCATGACAGCCTCCCAGCACGGAGGCGAGCATATTGGCCTTCACAACCGATGTCTAACGCTGCAACGCCCGACCCTGCCCGAGTCTGAGGCTTCGGAAGGCACTTGCTGATTGCCTCCCTGCTGCCCGCTCAACCGACCATGAGGCCTTTCTCGCATGAGCGGCGGTAGCCCGCACGCTCATGCGGCTTGTGTTCGTGCTGACGCGGCGCCAAGCGACAGTCGCAGCGGGCAGCCTTGCGGCGAGTACCCGAAGCGTAGGCTAAAGCAATCCGACCTTGTGCATGAGGTCCCGAATCTGGGCCGGACTAGGGTCCATCATTGTTGGGGCGCGTGTCGCGCCCGTCGTTTGTGCCGGACCGCGCGGTACCTCGCTCGCACCGTTTTGCACCGGACCAGCGGACTGCGGCGCCATCGCACCGGCCGGAATTACGCTCGGTGCATCGACTCGCGTCAATCCCAGCAGACGACGGAGAGCTACCAACGAGGGGTCGGCTCCAGGCGTGGCGACGCCCGCCTCGAGGCCCAGCGCCCGCATTGCGTTTGGCAGTCCGGCACCTGAACGGTTTGGATCACCAAATTGCAACGGAGTCGATGTCTCCTTCAGTATCTGGAACAGCCGTTCCACGCGGCGCTTGTCGCGATTCTGGAAGGCGCCTTTGAAATCCGGGTGATGCGCCAATACCAGCGCGGCCAAACCCGTGACGTGCGGCGTCGCCATCGACGTTCCGTCCCATGCACCGAAGCCGTCGGCCGGAAGCGACGAGACGATGCCGACACCGGGCGCGCAGACGTCGATCTCCGGCCCGAAGCAGCTGAACTTTGCCGGAAAATATCCGTCGCGGCTCTGGAAGCCATCCAACGCCTGCTGCGAATGGTAGCTGTCCTCGGGAAATTCGCCCCATTTACCCAAGGCGGCGACCGCCAGGCAATGCGGCGTCGAAGCCGGAAACTGTACTGGCCCGGAGGAATTCCCGGCGGCAATGATGCAGGCCATGCCCATTTCTTTGGCCCGGACGATACGTTGCTCGATGATCTGCGAAGGCTCACCGCCGCCCAGGCTCATATTGGCGACGTCGATGCCCTGCTCCATGCAGTAATCGAGCGCTTGGACGAGATCGCTGAACCGGCCGCCGGGGAAGATGCGGCAGACGTGGACCTCGGCCGCGGGAGCGAAGCCGCGGATACCACCGCCGGGCCCAACCGGACCGCCGGCGATGATGCCGGCGCAATGCGAGCCGTGACCGATCGCATCGACGGTCCAGGCTGTCTTGTCATTGCCGACCATGCTGGAGCCGTGGGTTACGCCGTGCAGATTGCGATGGGTCGGCGCTAAGCCGGAATCGATGACAGCGACTTTCACACCGGCGCCGTCATAGGACGGGGGCACACGATCAAGGCCCATCGCACGCTCACCCCAGCCCAATAGCTGCCGGCCGGGGAAATCCTGCAGATACGCGCCGAGCGATTTCACGGCGATCCGATTGACAGTGTTGGGGACGAGGTGCGGCCGGGCGAGCCAGAAAGTCCAGTAGTCAATCCGCGGTTTGACGAGAATTGCCCGGATGGTGTCGGGAGTTTCACCTTGAATGCTCAACGTGACCCGACCAGCGGCGTCGGTGACACCCTGGGTCGGCCACATGCTGCCAAACACGTAGATTTCGGCATCCGCCAGCGGGCCGGCCTGGCCCGATACCTCGAACGTCGCCGAGAAGCTGTCGGCCAGCGGTATGAGTACCCCGGGATTGGGAATCTGCATGGTCGGTGCAGACGGATCGAGCATGTAGGTCAGCGGTGCATCCCGCTCCACCGCAAGACGCGTTCCGGCCTGGCTTTGCAGGAGCCTGGCCTTGTCGGGGGCCATACGGGCGAGCACCATTGGACTGAGTGGCGCTTGTCCAAGTTCTGCACTCTGAAATCCGAACAGCCGAGGCGCGGGCACTGTTTTCACCACGTCGATGTCGGGACTATCCTTGAGCTGCTGGGAGACAAAATCGGCGCTGAAGGTTGCAACTCCACCTTGCTGTCGCGGCGCGATCATGTATTGCGCACGGCGCGGAGCGATTGTTGGGGCCGGCTCACCTGATGGCGGCCCCGACGTACCTGCGGGGTTTGTCGCAGGCCCTGCCGCAGCGGGCGCCGCCGCACCAGGTGAGGGTGTGACCGGCGGAGAGCTTGCCGGCGCGTGGGCTTGTTCCGAATGCACGCCCTTGTCGCTTGCTGCCGCTTCGGCCGTTTCACTGTGACCGGCGGTTCCTGGTTTTGCTCGTGCGGCCATATGCGGTCTCCTTAACTTTGCGAATCCTGTGGTTGCCATCAGATCAGTCGGCGCCGAATTGCTTCAGCGCTGAGTTCGGCTCCACCACGAGCGTGGTGAATACAGATTTGAGGTGGTCGGCCTGTGCGTTCGTCATCGAAAGGATCACGAGATCGGGCCCCAACTGCCTGGTCAGTTTCACGCCGGATTGGCTCTTCAAATGAGCGGCAAGCTGACCGGATTTGACCGGTTCGCCTTGCACCATGAATTCCTGCGGAGACTTCGAATCCGCCATCTGGGTTCATCCATATCCGGTGTGCGGAGGGCGGACTTGCGCCCGCCCTCGCCACATCAGGTCTAGTGCATAGTGCTACCCGGCTGATCGGCACTGAAGATGCCGAGCTTGTGACCGATATCCAGCCCGGTCTGAGCACCCTGGCCAATCTTCTTCAGCACGCTCCAGAAGCTCTGCAGCTCCATGTCCGTTGGCGGCGCTACCGCGGCAGGATCCACACCGGGCTGACCGGCGCTGAAAACGCCAAGTTGATGACCGACATTCAGGCCGGTCTGGGCGCCATAAGCGATCTTCTTCATCACATTCCAGAAGCTCTGCAACTCCATATCCGTCGGCGGTGCTGCCGCGGCAGGTTGCAGGCCGGGCTGCGCGCTGAATATGCCGAGGTTGTGGCCGACGTTCAGGCCGGTCTGGACGCCCTGGCCGATCTTCTTCAGCACGCTCCAGAAGCTCTGTAACTCCATGTCCGTCGGCGGCGCTGCCGCGGCGGGTTGCAGGCTGGGCTGCGCGCTGAATATGCCGAGGTTGTGGCCGACATTGAGACCGGTCTGCACGCCCTGGCCAATCTTCTTCAACACACTCCAGAAGCTCTGCAGCTCCATGTCGGTCGGCGGCGCTGCCGCAGCAGGTTGCAGGCCGGGCTGCGCGCTGAATATGCCGAGGTTGTGGCCGACATTGAGGCCGGTCTGGACGCCCTGGCCGATCTTCTTCAACACGCTCCAGAAGCTCTGCAGCTCCATGTCGGTCGGCGGCGCTGCCGCGGCAGGTTGCAGGCCGGGCTGCGCGCTGAAAATACCGATCTGGTGCCCGACATTCAGACCGGTTTGGACGCCCTGGCCGATCTTCTTCAGCACGCTCCAGAAGCTCTGCAGCTCCATGTCCGTCGGCGGCGCTGCCGCGGCAGGTTGCAGGCCGGGCTGCGCGCTGAAAATGCCGAGCTGGTGCCCGATATTGAGGCCGGTCTGAGCACCCTGGCCAATCTTCTTCAGCACGCTCCAGAAGCCCTGCAGCTCCATGTCCGAAACTTCGGGCGAGCCTGGGCCGGCGGAAAACGGCAGGAAACCTCCACCAATCTTGCCCGCGATGCCACCGATATCGCGTCCCTTCTTGCCGCCGATAATACCCCCGATGACTCTTCCGGCGACGCCGCCGAGAATCGAGCCGAATATCCCTTGCGGATCCAGTTGGCTGAAGTCCTCAGTTGCTTGTTGCGTTCCATTCATGGTCAAAGCCTCCTGATGTGCCGCCTGCCACGTGAGCGACGCGCCGCTCCCGTGCAGGAACCAATTACATGGCCTACCAATGCTTGGCGTACGAATGCGCGAGAGGCTGATGTTACGCTTGGGATCGTGATGCAAGTGTCACGTGGTGCGTGAAAGTATCGTCAAAGTTCATGGCGCCGGGCAGTTTGCGCCAGCTCGATCTCATATTGTCAGCTGCGGAACATACGCATGATCTCACGCTGCAATTGTTCGGTTTCTCCCTCCGGCGCGACACGCACTTCCTTCCACAGCACGGTCCGGCAAAGATCATACTGACGCAACGCGTCCGCCCGGCGACCCTGCTGCGCATAACAGCGCATCAATATGCGGTGCACGTCCTCCTGGAGCGGATCGTTCGCAAGAATGCGCAACGCAAGTGCGATCGCGATGTCCGTCCGCTCGCGCCCGCCGGCGTCGAGCAGGCCGGCAACCGCTCGCATGGCCTGCATCCTCAGTCGTTGGCGCTCGGCCGACAGCCAGGCCTCAAACGCACACGAGGTCGAGCTGATGCCGTCGAGCAGTTCACCGCGATAAAGCGCCGCCGCGCGCGCCAGGCGTTCCGGGTCGCCTTCCTTCAGGAGCTGTTCAAATTCCCGGACATCGGTGCTGACGGCGTTCGGGCAGATGCGAATGTCGCCGCGATCCGCCGAGATCACATCGGCGTATTGCGGCAGCACGCGGTGCAATGTGAGCAGGGCCTGCCGAAGGCTGGCACGCGCGCGATCCCCGAAATGTCCTTCCCACAGCAGCGCCGCGAGCTTGCCGCGTGGAATGCCGTGAGGAGAGCTGAGGGCTACATAGCCTAGAAGCATCGCAGCCTTGCGACTCGGGATCAACACCGACTCGCCCGATACCCGCGTTACCTCGACGCCGCCGAACAGATTGATCTGGAGCAGAGGCATTGTCCTCTATCCCTCGTCATGGCCCTTCTGTCCCTCAGCTAGTCGTCTCGAAGCATCCACACACCGAGCACTTTCTTATCCGCATGATCACCGACGATTTTGGATAGCGCCGCCTACCAAAAGCCAGTGGTCCGCTCGAAGTACCCTTACACTCACCATACAACCTGAGTTAGACAAAACAATGGACGGTCGCGTCGCATCTTTTCAGCAATTTGTGAGCCGGCCGATTGTCACAATGCGAATTGCATCTACAGCGGCACAGTCGCTTCAATGCCCTCGTTGGCGAGTTCGGAACCGAACAGCCGCACGAGATGTTCGGCATGAAGCGTTACACCAAATCCCGCACGACCTCACCACGCCGCTTCTCGATCTGACCTCATCGGTTCCACGATCGCGACGTGCGCGTCATTGCCCGTGGCCGCCATCGTTTGCACGGTAGGAGTCACTGACCGGTCAAACGCGCACCATCAATGCAGCCAACGACAGCATCTGGCGCACCAACGTCATGCACTCATCATTTGAGTTGCTTCAATCTGGAACAGAAAATCTTGCAGCCCTTCGACAACGAGTCGGCACGAGCTTGTCACCCATGTCTTAGGTACGCTCCGTTACCCATGTCTCCGGGTCGGACACGGGTCGGACAGAAGCACGATGGCGGAGAGGGAGGGATTCGAACCCCCGATAGGCTTGCACCTATGCCGCATTTCGAGTGCGGTGCATTCAACCACTCTGCCACCTCTCCAGGCGCCGATGCGGGGCGATTCACCCCGTCGTGGTCGGGGCGTGTTCTAGGCGAGGAAGGCGGGCCAGACAAGGCGCGGGCGGAATAAAATGTGGTCCGACTCCGCGGAAATGGAAGCGAAATCAATGGAGCATCTCCACATCAGGGCCAATGGCGCCGCATTCCATGTGGCGAAGACCGGCGCGGGGCAACCGCTGTTGTTGTTGCACGGCTGGCCGGAATTCTGGCTCTCCTGGGAGCCGGTGATGACCCGCCTGGCCTCCCGCTTCACGCTGTACGCGCCGGATCTGCGCGGCTTCGGCGACAGTGACAAGCCGAGCGGCCCGTTCGGCCCGGAACAGCAGGCCGCCGACATGCTGGCGCTGATGGATGCGCTTGATCTGAAACAGGCCGGCATCGTCGGCCACGACGTCGGCGGCGCGCTGATGCAGCCGCTGGCGCGCAACGCGCCGGAGCGCATCGCGGGATTGTTCTTCTTCGACTTCGTCCATCCCGGCATCGGGCCGCGGATGGCCGAGTCGGATCGGCTGAACAACATCTGGTACCAATCCTTCCATCAGATGGAGATGGCCCCTGCCCTCATTGGAGCTACGCGCGAGAGCTGCCGCACTTACATTTCGCATTTCCTCAAGGCCTGGTCGCATCGCAAGGACGCGTTCGATGATGTGATCGAGGTGTTCACCGACAACTTCCTCAAGCCCGGGAACCTCGCCGGCGGCTTTGCGCATTACCGCGCGGCGCATGCGGCGCGGGTGAAGATGATGAAGGGCGAGGCGCCAAAACTTGCCCCGATCACCGTAGCGGCCTGCGTGCGCTGGGCCGAGCACGATCCGCTGTTCCCGTACGCATGGACCGACAGGCTCGGCGAGACCTTTGCCAATCTCGATCTCACGATGTTTCCCGGCACGGGCCACTTCCCGCATCGGGAAGACCCGGATCGCGCGGCGAGCGAGATCGCAGGCTTCTTCACCCGCATTGGCTGGAAGTGAGGTGGGACCGCCGGACGCGACAAAACACCGGCGGCCCCGTGCCGCTTCATTGAAATTCTGGCCGGGAAGTGCGGCTTCATCGGCCAGTGACAGCGACGCAGTGACCGTAGCGACGAGCCGCCGTCGGTAGCAACGCGATCCCGTTCTTAACCTAACCGGTCAAGGTTACCGCGCGCGCCGGAACTTCAATCTTTACCGTTCTTGCTTTTTTTCGCTTTCTTCTCGTCCTTTTCCTTCCTGTCGTCTTTCTTTCCGTCCTTGCCGTTGCGGCGGTTGGTGAAGCGCGCATTGCCAAGGCCGGTGCCGATGGTCAGCACGCCCCAGTGCTCGACGTCCTGCATGAAGGGAACCTCCGAAAGCCCCTGCGCCACACCGTCATTGTGCATCACCACCGCCGTGTCGTGATCACCGATCGACGGAATCCCCTCGATCAGGCTCGCCGGCAGATTGAACTTGCTGCTCTCCCAGTTGCCGGGCAGGTTCTGCGCGCCCTTCTCGATCGAGCCATCCTCGTTGATGACGCCGGGACAGGCGACACCGATGAACGGCGCGAGCTTCAATCCATTTTGTTCCGCATCCGTGATCAAGGTCTTCAGCATTTTCACCAGACGCTTGACCGCGCCCTCGCGCGTCGGCTCGTCATCGGCATGACGCCACAATTCGGACGTCCACACCGCGGCCTTCGACAGGTCCTTTGCCTTCTTCCAGTTGGTCTCGACCACACCGCAGCGGATATTGGTGCCGCCGATATCGACGGCCAGGATGCTATCATGCGCCTCGAAAATCCATGACGGCGCCAGATGCAGCGCGCCGAGCAGGCCGGCTTCATCAGGATGGAAGCGGATCGGCTGCAACTCGACCTTGAATTTTTCCGACTTCAGCATGATCTCGGTGCGGGCGATCGCGAGCTCCCCCAACCGGCTGTCGCGAAAACCGCCGCCGACAATGATGCGTTCCGTTCCGGCCCAGGCCTTTGTCTTGAGGAAGCGCCGCGTCACATAGGCGAGTTCCTGCGCGAAGTCCTCGATCGCGCTGTGCACGACAGCGGACGCTTCCGCGTCGTCGCCGGCGAGCATCGCATCCAGCGTCTTCTTGCTGATCTTGTCGGACGGCTCGTCGCCAAAGGGATCCTCGCCGGTCCTGCGCAGCGGCTTGCGCCAGCTGTCGAGGATCTTGCGGAACGCCGCCTTGCTGGCGCGGTCGCCGAGAAAGCCGTCCTCGTCCTTCAGCTCGATATTGAAACTGTCGACGTCCACCGACGGCAGCCGGCTGGCGCCGTGGCCGGCGATGCCGGTGGTATTAATGAGATCCTCAGCCATTTTCCCTGGCCCCTGACGGCGTGCACGGGGACAACGGCAGTGGAACCCGTTGGTTTCATTGGGGGCGAATGGCGAATGTGGAGTGGCGAATAGACCCACCCGTGCTCGCCATTCGCCGCTCGCCACTCGCTCCATTTTCGGCCAAATCCCTCATATTTGGCGGTTTTTCGGGCCCATTTGCCTTGACTCCGGGGTCTTTCCCGCTATAAAGCCCGCCATCCGGCGCGGGATTTCCTGCGCCGCTCGTTTTTGCGCGGAACCGCAAGGGGTTAACCCTCGATCGCGCGGAACACGTACCCATAACCGACTGAACAAGAAGCCGGCCCGGGCAAAGTCTCGAGGACGGGATCGAACACGAAGGAATCAAACGATGTTCGCAGTCATCAAAACCGGCGGCCGGCAATACCGCGTCGTTCCGAATGATGTACTCGAGATAGGCAAGATCGCCGGCGACGTCGGCACGATCGTGCAGCTTGGCGAAGTCCTGGTGGTCGGCGGTGACACGCCAACGCTGGGCACCCCGACCGTGGCGGGCGCTTCCGTCGCGGCCGAAGTGCTGGACCACAAGCGCGGACCGAAGGTGATCGCCTTCAAGAAGCGCCGCCGCAAGAATTCGCGCCGCAAGCGCGGCTACCGCGACGAGATCACGGTGCTGCGCATCACCGAGATCCTGACCGACAACGCCAAGCCGACCGTCGGCCCGCGTCCGAAGAAGGAAAAGGTCGCAGCAAGCGTCGCCGACGACGGCGAAGATGCAGCGCCGAAGGCGGCCAAGAAAAAGGCTCCCGCCAAGAAGGCGGCAGCCAAGGCGGCTGCAAAGCCCGCGGCCAAGGCTCCGGCGAAGAAGGCTCCGGCCAAGAAGGCCGCGCCTAAAAAGAAGTGATCGCTTCCCTGTGAAGCGTGAGAATTTTTGCAATGATTCCGTCAAGGAATTGATCTAGAGACTAGGACGAGTTGGAGACGAGCCATGGCTCACAAGAAAGCAGGCGGTTCATCGCGAAACGGACGTGATTCGGCGGGCAAGCGGCTCGGAATCAAGGCGTTCGGTGGTGAGCACGTCATTCCCGGCAACATTATCGCGCGTCAGCGCGGCACGACCTGGCATCCCGGCCTTAATGTCGGCATGGGCACCGACCATACTCTGTTCGCCAAGGTTGAAGGCCGCGTCGAGTTCCGCGCCAAAGCCAACGGCCGCACCATCGTGAATGTACTTCCGATGACCGAGGCGGCTGAATAACGGTGGATCAAATCGAATCCGCCGGGTCCTGACGAACCGGCGGAGTCCAAACCAGGCTCCAGAAGGGGAGGCGGGAAACCGGCCTCCCCTTTTTGTTTTCGACTTCTTGCGTTTTTCGCGTTGCATCACAGGAGCCGGACGATGCTGCAGGAATTTCTGACGCCCACGTTGCGCGAGGCCAGTCCTTGCGTCCTCGAGACCGAACGGCTGAGCCTGCGCCGGCCGACGCTCGCGGACGTAAAAGCGATTGCGCGGCTCGCCAACGACCGCCGCATCGCCGAGAATACGCGTCGCCTCCCCCACCCCTATTCGCAGGAGCATGCCGTCGAATTCGTCCGCTTCACCGTAAGCGAGCCGCGCGAGCTCGCATTCCTGATCGAGCACAATTTTGCGCCCGTTGGCATCGTCGGCATCAACATGACCGACGCGCAAGCGCCGGAGCTCGGCTACTGGCTCGGTGTCGATCATTGGGGCCGCGGCTTTGGCACCGAAGCCGCGCGCGCCGCGATCGACTATTTCTTCGAGGAGTTTCCTGACGAGCATCTGTTTTCCGGCGCGCGGGTGACCAACCCGGCCTCGCGCAACATCCTGGAGAAGTGCGGCTTCCAGTGGAGCGGCGTCGAGCTGCACCGCTTCGAGGCGCTCGGCTGCTCCACCCCGGTCGACAAATTCCGCCTGTCGCGCAGCGTCTGGTCGTCGCTGAAGAACTGGAGCAGTTCCGTGCGGCGGGAGCGCTGAACGCGCCGCACCCACGATGTCGTCCCGGCGAAAGCCGGGACCCATAACCACCGCAGTCGGTTGTTTGACCCGCTGTGGCTCCAGCCTTCGCAAATTCTTGTCCTGTGGTTATGGGTCCCGGGTCGCGCTTCGCTTGCCCGGGACGACAGCGGAATTTGCTGATTCAGCTTTCAAACGGCCGACAGCATTCCCGCGGCGCGATTCGCCCGAGTTGTGCATCTTCGTTGTCCCTCCCTCTTGAACAGAGGGCGCAGGGAAAGCCGGGCGCCGACTGCGCCCGTAGTCCCGTGTGCGTAGGCGTGCTACAAAAAAGCACACGGGTTAATCCACAGGTACAGCCGAGACATCCCGGCTTTCCCCGCGCAATGGTTTTGCGGCTTATACGCGCTCTCCCCGGGGAGCGGCCTTTCTTGCCCCCGTTGCTGGCGGGACTTACCGCCGACGTAGCGCCAGGGTCGCGGCGCCAGGACCACACGATTTCACCGTACGCGGCCGGCGTTTCGTCGGGTGGAGGACCACCTGACGCCAGCTACGTCCCATCGCAACCCGCACCCCGTTTCGTGACGATTCGCGAAAACGTCCCTCATGATGGCGCGGGCTGGGCAGAATATAGTTCTGATTTGCGGAATAGTCAAGAGATATTTTGTAATTCCGAAATGTCCCGTCATTCCGGAGCGAGAGCTATGAGAGGCGATAGCGGCCCATAGCCACGCGGGGCAGTCGAGCGGACCGCCCTGCGTGGTTGGTCGACCTAGTGATGGTCGCGATCTTCATTGCCGCGGTCCGGGAGGACCGCATCAGCGGCTTCGGTCGTGTCGTTCGTTGGTCCCTTGACGCAAGTCCAGTTGCTGGCGTCGTTGGCATCGCCGCTTCCCTTGTACTTGGCAATTTTGGGAAACACGCAGAGCGGGCGCGTGAAGGCGACGCCTTGGGCCGGACTGTCGTTCTTGTACTTGGTCGCGATGATCTGTTCCGGCGCAATGTCGGATTCGACCCACTGGATCAGCGCCTTCAGCATGTCGTGCTGTGCATCGGCCGACACCGGCAATCCGTTGCCGAAAGCGTTTGCACCTGCGCCGCCGGCGCAGTGACCCACCCCTGGCGCCATGAACAGCCGGGCGAACTTGTCGACGTGATGTGCCCCGTACTTCCTGTGCAGGCGCTGGAAATAGTTGGTGGTCCCGCGCGAGAAGATCAGCTGATCGGCGGTCCCATGATAGGTGATGTTCCTGGCCCGGCGATGGATGAACTTGTCCAGATCCGTGCTGTCGGTGCCGATGACATTTTCAAACCTGGCCTCGGAATTGAAGAAGTCCGCGACGAACGACTGTTCCGTGACGGTATGCCAGTCGAAGCTCGGGTTCTGCTTCAGCCAGTAGGCGAAATGATCGGTCGCGATCACGAACGGGAACGTTCCATTGAGAGCGCCCAAGGCCGCGCCGCGGTCGAGCCCAAACCAAAGCCGTTTGCCGTTATGGCCTCGCGGACCATCCCAGATCTTGCGGATGGCGCCGACTTCCTGCGACGTCAGGCAATTGGGTGTTCCGGGCTGAGCCAGGCAACTCATCTGCGCCGGATCGTAGGTGCAGAGGCGTGGATCGGCGAGGAACTGGTCGGTCGGGAGCGTGCCGTCGCCGGATTGTCCGGCGCAGGCGGCGATCGCGGCGTTGGTGACGGCCGTCAGTTTCGCCGCGGCGATCGGCGCTCCCACCTCGTCCTTCATGACCACCTGACCCCACAGCTCCGCCGGAATGAAGCGATCCCAGTTGAAGGCCGGTGCGCCGGTCAGGAGCCCGTCATACTCCTCGGGGTGGCGTTGCGCCATGATCCATCCCTGCCGTCCGCCGGTCGAGCAGCCTGTCCAGTAGCTGAAGCGCGGATGCGTTCCGTAGAAGGCGCGCGTGACGGCCTTGCCCTTGCGCGCGAGCTCCAGTTCGGAGCGTTCTGCAAAGTCCTTGATCAGGCCCCAGTTCAAGGTGTTGGAAGGTTGATTGAGCGCGAAGCCGCCGCCACCCAGACCATTGTTGGGCGCGAATGCGGAGTGGCCGGTGTCGGTCGACGCCGTCGCGTTTCCAGCCGTTACGGCGCCTGCGAGCGCCGTCCACGAAATCGTTCCGGCGTAGCCGCCGCCGCCCACGCCCTGGAAGCGGCTGGTCCACTCGCCGTGATTGGGAAGCCAGACCTCGATATTGATCGCGGGCGCCATCACGATCGACACCCGGCAGAATGCCGGCAGCCCGCTGATTGGAGGCGATGCATGCGGCCGCGTCGTCGTCGGGACGAACCCTGCCGGATCCGGCGGCTGGAACGTCCCTCCGGGGAAGGACTGCGCAACGAGGGAGGTTACGTCCGGAAGGTGCAGGTGGTTCAGGTCTTCACACGTTGCTGCTGCGGCGCCAGCTGGCGCCGCGGCGACGGCACTGAGCAATAGGGCTGAGTACAACAGCCTTCGCGAGCCACTCGTCATGCTTGTCCTCCCTGTTTTTCAAGCTGCATTGCAACGGCTCGCGATCGCCAGCCGCTGTGGTCGAAGAGGTCGGTTCGGAAATCGGCGGCCAGAGGTGCCGCGCTGAAGGATTCGCAGATATGAGCTGCCGGCGGTCGTGCCGTTGCAGCGGGGAGACATCGTCCGGTCGATCAGGACGTCCGTGGCTGCATGGGAATGGACGCAACAATGCCCGTCGGCAAAGGCCTGTGCCATGCAACGCGTCCCCCCAAGCCACTTTCGGGCAAAGTATTATATTGCATCAATACAGCGCAGGTTGGTTCCGGCGTCAAGATAATAGTGCATTATTTTGCACTAGCTCGAACACGGCCACGCAGCCGGGCAATCGGGACTTCTGATTTCGTGTCTGGACGGAATTGCCCTTGAGGAATTGGCGTGGCCCCACATTGGCGATGTGCCGCCGCGGAGGATGCCTGGCGGGCGGTCGCACTCGCGCACGCCCGCGGCGGACGAGGCGTGTACTCAGAAGTCAGCTGTTGGTGCGGGCCGTGCCTGAAGTCCGCTCATCCATCAACAGCGGCATAAAAACGGACATCGCTGGAGGTCGCAGATGGGCCAGATTCAGACGTTTCGACCCTCACCGAGCATCAAATCGGTTAGACGGCTCGCGGAGTGAGTCGGGGAAGCCAGCGCGGCACATCGGCGCAATAGCTTTCATACTCGGCTCCGAAGCTTTCGCGGAGCCCCGGCTCCTCAATGGCAACCACCCAAGTGTGAAAAAAGAGCCAGAGCAACGCGCCGTAGCCGAGGAGATGCCAGTCGGCGAATAACACCCCCTGACCAAGAATGACGGCAACGACTGCAACATAGATCGGATTGCGCACATAGCGGTATAATCCGCTCACCACGAGATTGCGTGGCGGCGCGATCGGCGCGGGCGTGCCCAGACCCTGCAACGCAAAGCGCGCAAACGAATCCAACACTCCAGGCACGCCGGCGATAATGAGCGCGACCCCAGCCAAGCGTGTCGCTTCGGCGGCTAGAAAGGGTGGCCGAAATTCCCAATGCGTGATCGACCATGGGATGACGCCCGCCAGCATCGCCGGTGCAACGAGGAAAAACAGCGCGGAACCCAGGATTGCTGTGATCTTCGACATGCATCCTCCCGTCCTGCCGCAATGTTAATGCAGTCATCTCCGGCAGCCGCAAGTCGGGCCTGCCCGACTTGCGCATTCATGATTCGCAACCGGGGTAAACCCCGGTTGCGTGGCGTTCAGCGGTTGAATCGCGACGGCCTTGCGAAAGCGTCTCGACCAGGCCCACTGTCCAGCACATCGGGCATCCGCGTAGCGCAACGAGGGCGGCAACGCCCGCGCCCAAGGATACCCAGGGGTGCGCGGTCTGGTGAACGATGGCCCAGGCGAGGAGCGCCGCCGCAGCTGCGCCGCGCATCAGGTGCGCGCCCAGGAAGGCGCTCCCGAACATGCCGACTCCACGAAAGTACTTCATGTGCTTTCTCGTCCGCTGTCCCTTGTGCCGAGCAGGTATTCGCGCACCAGTGCGCGGGCGCGGCGCAGGCGGCTTTTGGCCGCTTCGCGCGTCACGCCGAGCCGCCCGGCAATTTCCCAAATCGTCAGATCTTCGAGATCCCGTAGCAGCAGCACTTCGCGATGGGACGGCGAAAGTGACTCGATCGCATTGACCAGGTCTATGCGCAACTCGTCCGGCGGGACCTTTGCGAGCTCGCGTGCCTCTTCCAGGCTGGCGAGCTCCTCGACTCCGCGCATCAGCATCAGCGCCGGCAGCATGCAAAGGCGCGCGATGACGGTCAGCAGCCAGCCGACGAGTGCGGCTGGACTGCGGATCGTGCCGACGCGCCGGTACACGACGATGAGTGCTTCTTGCACCACATCTTCGATAACCGAGGCGCGGTAGCAAAGGCGCCGGGCGTAGCGTCGAATGTCCGGCTGCAGCGCCACCAATAGCTGTGTCAGCGCGTGCCGGTCACCCGACTGTGCCGCGAGCAAGAGATCGTCTGATACGCGCGCCAAGGCAGTCATCCCTTCAGTGGCTCGCGCCCGGCGATGGCACAGGCAGGGCAATAGCCGAACACGCCGGTGACCAGCGTCACGACACCCGCGCCGCTGAGCAGTAGCCCGAGCGGCGAAGCGTGCAGCGCAACCACGCCGCAGATGAGCATCAAGCCCCCGCCGATCAGCCTGGCCGCGCGCTCCCACCCGCCAACGTTCTTCCTATACCACATGGTTCTGTGCTCCGGTTCGTGACGCGCCGCTATGGCGCATTCACCCAGACAAGAGGGCGCAAACCCGGCGCCGGGGTCGCGGCACAAAAAATAATTTTGAGGGGGTGGCAGCTTCAGCAGGCTGGCGTGGGCGTCGGGCGCGGGCCGGCCGCGCCGGC
>Ga0081539_10002744_pt1 | contig 23745 bp, 21 predicted proteins | sample TabmetS4T2R2_FD_71023 | JGI IMG/M metagenome (GOLD analysis project Ga0081539, IMG submission 71023) | Tabebuia heterophylla rhizosphere microbial communities from the University of Puerto Rico - S4T2R2 | ecosystem: Host-associated > Plants > Roots > Rhizosphere ...
TCACGCCGGATGGGAAAACGCTCACCCTATCCGTGCGGCCCTATGAGATCGTGACCCTCCGCCTGGTTCCCGCGTAGCAGAATTATCAGGCCCATGCGGAAAATCAGCTGGAGAGAATGGCGATCTACCCTTTGGAATCAGAAGACGCTGACTCTCCCGCGAATACTTTTCATCCTGGCATTACTTTTGCTAGTGGCGCGGCTCGGCATCAGCTTATTCGAGTATGCCCGGCTCGCCAAGGCAGCACTGGTCTTCCCCTTCCCCCTGGACTATGGCGAGGGTCCCATATTAGACCAGACTTTACGCCTGGCCCATTTCGAGAACATCTACCGTAACAGCTTTGCCTCACCGCCTTATACGGTTTCTAATTACCCGCCTTTGTTTCAATTGATTCAGGTTCCATGGGCTCAGATCCTTGGTCCTGCGTTCTGGTATGGCCGCTTAATCTCGACCTTGAGTGTGATCAGCGCTGCCGTGTTGGTTGGACTGATCTTGCAGGCACTCACTGGCGACCGGATTGCTTCAGCGATTGGCGCGTCAACCCTGTTTGCCTTTCCCCACATCCTACAGGGATCTGTCCTCAACCGGGTTGACGGGCTGGCCCTCGCGTTGAGTCTCGCCGGACTTTATGTAACTGTGCGTTGGCCGAGTCATCGGCAAGGGCCGTGGGTAGGCGGGCTGTTGTTTACAGCAGCGGCGTTCACAAACTCACAGTATGTGCTGACCGCGCCACTCACAGCATTTGTGTGGCTCTGGCACCAGGAACACCGCAGACAGGCAATCCGCCTGGCCGTTATCGTGACTGGCAGTTGCCTGGGCTTGTTTTTAACCTTGAACCTGATCACGCAAGGCGGCTTTTACCTGAACACTGTCCTGGCTAATTTGATTTCTTTCTCATGGCAAAAAGTCATCGGTTCCTGGATCAATCTGTATCTGCACGCGGGTTATCTCATGATCGGGTGCCTGATCTTTATTGGCATCGAGCGATTAGGAGAAGCGACCCGTTCCTGGCCGTTGGTGATGCCCTACTGTCTTGGGACAGCCTTCATGACGTTCACAGTTGGCCTGGCCAATTCAAACGCCAATGACCTGTTTGAAGTCGCTGCCGCGTTCTGTCTAGCCTATGGGGCCTTCCTCGCTTGGGCAGAGAATTACTGGTTAAAATCTCTTCTCGTCTTCGTACTAGCGGTGCAGATCAATCTGCTGATCGATTGGTCACGCCAAGATTACATTCCGGCGATCATGAACAAGACAGCGAGTACTCGGGATGTCCAACAACTCGCCAAATACGTTCAGGAGGCAGAAGGACCAATCTTGGCCGACGAGTATATGGGTCTGATGCCGCTGAATGGACATCGGCTTTATTTTCAGCCGTTCGAATATAAGCAATTGCAGGCGGCCAATTTGTGGAGTGAGGCCCAGCTAATTGATTCAATAGAGCGTGGGGAGTTTTCAGTCATCCTTCTGTATGAGCCCCCTGACTGGAACGCCATCGGCACTCGATGGACGGAAGAGGTCAGGAAGGCGATCTATGCTCACTACAGGTTAGAAGATACCCTGGCCCGAACCTTTGTTTATCGGCCGAAAAAGTAATCCCAGCTGATCTCTGATAAACAAAATCGGATTGGCCGTTAGTTGAATTCCATCAGCAATTCACGGACGGTCGCGACTACCTTGTCCACACACCGTTCAGAAAACTCATCCAAAATGTGGCCGGCAGCTTTATGATTTGTCTCTCTAGCCTCAATGGCTCTTCGCATTACATCCGGGAGTTCCGCTTCAAATTCCCATTCAAGCCGGTCAAATTCCGACCTTACCTTGTGGTTTCGGTCTGGATAACGGCCGGGGAGGCTGTTGACCGCATCACCTTTGACGTTGTCCATTAACCGCCGGAAGAGCCACCAATAGGAATCGGGTGAGAAGGTATCCGGTTCAGCCTGAGGCGGGGCCACCACTTTAACCCCAAATGTCCCGGCGTTAGAGACCATCTCAGGCAACCGGCTCCCATGCGGGAAGAAGGGGACGTAGCAACCATTACACGGCGGACCGGGAGTCCACCAAAAGACTGGCAGCTCCACGGGCGATTTAGGCAGGACGGCTACACATGAGCTGGCGGTATTCCCCCAGGTGAAATCTGCAGGAGAGACGTGCATGCACAAGGTCAAAAGGTCGGGATCGGCAGCGTCGAAATAGGGACCCTGCAAAAAAGTGTCTTCGTAATGGTCTCGCGCAATGCGCCTCATCCAGCCTGGCGTGATGTGCCCGGCCTTCTCGGCCAGCAGTTGTCCTGACCGCGCCGCCCGGATGTGAGAGACCTGACGCGGCACGCGCTCATCAATATATGCCCTGGCAAAATCAAAGGAAGTCTGTTCGCCATCCGACCACCAGCCCTGTTCCACAGCAAACGCCCGAAGGTCGCGGCTGCCCAGATCCCATCGATCTCTGATGCTGGGTTGATTGGAAATAGACGTGTAACCGTGTGAGATGCAGCGAGCCGCCCAGCGCTTCCCGGCGGCCTCCAGTACCCAGGCTTCGAGCGGGTCAGCGATGATGAACGAATTATCATAGCCACCTTCTCGATGTGATTTTGTCGGAACGCCAGAGCCAAACTGGCCAAACTGTTCGATTAACCCGCCTATGGCCTCCACGGCTTCGCGAGCAGATTGGCTTCTTTCCAACGCGAGCCGGATGAGGTCCATCCCTAAGAGTCCCAATTCCGGTTGGCCACCTTTATTCAGGGCCTCAGCTGCATCTCGAAAGGTCTTTGTAAAAATGGCCTCATTGCCAATGACGACGCCGTATTCATTGATCCCCTCCTCATAACCCCAACACCAGTAGGGACGTGATCCCAAATGGGCATAGGTGATATCGACTTGGGGAAGTTCGACATATTCCGTCTGTATGTAGCTGTTCGCGGGCCATTCTTTTCGAGGGCGGAATACCAGTGGCTGACAATCAAAAATAGGCCGATCACTGTTCTTGCCAAAGATGACGTTTTGAGAGAGGGTGACATCGCTCAACGCGACCCAGGTATCGCACATGACGTTCCTTCCTTTCGCAAGGCTCTCCCGGAATTGCCGTGATCAACCGCCAGATGTAGGGCGACATTAATGTCGCATTACCTAGATTTGCTGGGCTATCACGGCAAATCCCAATGAACCTTTCGCAATTCGGTGATTGATTTGAGTATAATCCTCAATATCCCAAATGCCAAAACGCTGCTTCATGTTGAATAATAAAACATGGATCTTAATCCACCACGCGGTTATCGCCCCTATAATCCCCAAACGGCGACAGGTATTCTGGCCATGACTATAGATCAGGCCCAAAAGTAATAGCGTGAAGAGCTATATGCGCGCATGACACCTCCACCTGGTATCCTTGCCTCAAACGCAAGTGTCATCGCCCTCGATGTCGGCGGCACATCTGTCAAGAGTGCCCTGGTCGTAGCGGGAGGGCACGTCATTGGAAAGCCGTCTATCACTTCGCTTGATAGCTCAAGTGAGGCCAATAACATTCTTGGCACTTTTGTACAGATCATTAACACCCATCTTGGCCGGGCTCAAACCTCGAACGTTATTGGCGTAGCTTTAGGGTTCCCCGGGCCTTTTAATTACGAAGCCGGGATCTGCCTGATTGAGGGTGTTGAGAAATATGGTGCCATCTATGGCATGAATATTCGCACTGCCTTGCAGGAAAGACTTAATCGTATTGATCTGCCGATCCTTTTTCGCAACGATGCTGAAGCGGCCGTTTTGGGAGAAGCCCGCTATGGGGCTGGTCGCGACTATCAGCGCTTAATAGGCGTGACCCTGGGCACGGGTTGTGGCTCTGCATTCGTGGTGGACGGCGTGCCGATGACCTCTGGGCCGGCCGTCCCACCTAATGGTTGGCTATATCCAGTACTCTTCCGAGGCATCAGGGCTGATGACGTTTTCTCACGGCGCGGGCTGGCGGCCCGCCTGCGGGCGGCTGGTATCACTGAGCTTAAGGTAAGAGAGGCAATGAGAGCAGCTCGCGCTGGAGATGTCACTGCCCGGCAGGTTTTCGAGGCGTTCGGCGGTGATCTGGGAATGTTTCTCAACCCATTTGCGGTAGCTTTCGGCGCGGAGGCAGTGCTTGTACTCGGCCGGATCGCAAGTGCCATTGATCTCTTCGGTCTGCCCTTGCGCCAGGCTCTATCTAGACCTGCGCTGGCGGGTAAGCGGGGCCCTGAGGCAGCATTGTTGGGGGCGGCAGACTTATTATTCTATCAACACCTGAAGGGAGAATCCCATGAGCAAAATTGATACCCTTTATTTCATCCATCACAGTCACACCGATATCGGCTATACCCACGATCAACCTATTGTGTTCGATTTACACGGACGGTTTCTGGATGAGGCCCTTCGCCTGGTGGATCAATACGCCGACCGTGATAGTGACGGCGCCTTCCGCTGGACGGTGGAAACCACCTATGTGCTGTATCGCTGGCTGGGAGAGGCTTCTCCACAGCAAATTGAACGCTTCAAAGCTCTGGAGCGGGCCGGCCGCATCGAGGTCACAGGGATGTTCGCCAACCTGACGCCTTTGCTCGATACAGATCAGCTTGTGGAAACCTTCCAACTCTTGCGACCGTTGCGGGATGACTTTGGTTTCACCATTCGGCATGCGATGAACTGTGACGTCAATGGCGAGAACTGGCCACTGGTGGATCTTTTACTCGACCTTGGGATCGAAGGCTTCACCATGGCGATCAACACGCACTTCGGTGGAGCGCCCATGCAGCGTCCGAATGTGTTTTGGTGGGAGGGCCCGAGCGGTCGGAAAATCCTGGCTTATAACGGTTGGACGTACGATACGGGCTGGCGCTTTGGGATCGGGCGCGATGTGACCGCGTTTGAAGAAACGTGGTGGCCGCGGGTCGAACGCCGGTTGGCCGAGATTGATTACCCGCTGCCGGTGCTGATGGTGCAGAGTTTTCATCCGTTCGGGGATAACGGCCCGGCCCATGAACCATTCTCCCGCTTCATTGACATGTGGAATGAACAGGGCAAATCGCCGCGCATTGTGATGGCTACGCCGAAAGATTGGTGGGCAGCTGTGAAGGCCCACAGCCAACTCTTACCCACCTATCGAGGAGACTGGACGGACTATTGGAACTTCGGCTGTATCAGCAGCGCGCGTGAACAAGCACTCAATCGGGCCAGCCGGGTCCGCCTAAGGACGGCGGATGCCGTGGCCGCGGCGGTAGTGGGGCCATTTGATTCTAGAGACGAGAGTACGCCGGCTCGATCATATACGCGGTATCGAGAGTCGGCCTGGCATTCCTTGCATTTGTGGGATGAACATACCTGGGGCGCAGATTGTTCTATCCGTGCACCCGGGGCGGAAGACACAGCTGCTCAGTGGTACCACAAGGCTAGTTATGCTTACACGGCGAGGAGCTTGAGTCTGCTCCTGCAACGCGATGCCCTGGCAGAACTAAGCCAACGCGTGAAACGAACTAAGCCTGATGATTTGCTCGTGTTTAACCCGCTGCCATGGCCGCGCCTGATCGCTGGCATCGTCCCTCAGGAGGTCACCTCACCCAGAGGCGAGCGCGAGGATATCACTGCGGGCCGGCACTTTCAAGATCGGATGGCGTTCGATCATTCCCGCTTCGACCCCAATGTGGAGGCCTCGCCAAGTCAAAAGAAGTTATGGCTGAAACCGGTAGAAGTACCGGGCTTTGGGTATAAAGTGATCCATCAGGACGAGTTAAGCGAATGGGAACAGACCACCGAATTTAGTGAAGAGTCTGTAATCGAAAACGATTCATTCCGTCTCACTTTTGACCAGCAGCGAGGTGGCATCTCCTCCTGGTACGACAAACGGTTGAATCACGAATGGGTTGACCAGAGCGCCAGCTATCCCCTCAACGGCTTCGTCCATGAACAGGTGTCTGACCCCTCCCACGCCTGGCCACGGAACCTAATGTTCTACATGGAATGGCTGTCCGACGAGGTGGAGCGCTCACGCGGGTGGAAGCCTGAGTGGCCCGTTGAAAGGCGCGGACCCACTAAAGTCCTCCAGCATCGTCTGTATCGCACACCGTTGGGCCACTACATTATCCAAACCCTGGAGGCGCCGGGTTGTGTAGGTCCGTTGAAGCAAAGTGTGTTCTTGCCAGATTCCGCGGATTACATCGAATGCGAGTCGTGGTGGGATATGGGTCTCAATGTATACCCGGAGGCCACATATATTCTGTATCCATTCAATGTGCGAGACGCATCTGCCCGCCTGGACTTGGGAGGCGAACCTATGGTTGTAGGTTCGGATCAGTTGCCGGGTGTTTGTCTGGATTACTTCACTGTACAGGGATGGGTGGATCTCTCAAATGAAGAATTGGGTGTGACGGTATCCATGCCGGAAAACCCAATGGTCCAGTTGGGAGATTTCCATTTCGCTCATAACCAGGCGGAATGCAGCTTGGAACGTGCGATGCTGCTGGGTTGGGTGACGAACAACTACTGGGAAACGAATTTCCGCGCACACCAACCGGGCCGAGTGCACGCGCGTTATCGCATCCTGCCGCATCGTGGAGGCTTCCGTGAGCTTCAGGCGCATCGCTTCGGGTTGGAGGCGGCCTATGCCCAGCCATTGTTCCAACATCTGGGTGAGCCGGAGCATCATTCATCCTTACTCCCTGAGGCGGGGGCCTTGCTCCGATTGCCGCAGAATATCTCACCGGAATCGCCCGTTCTCACTCTGCACATCAAGCCCGCGGAGCGCCAGCCAGGTGTGATCCTTCGTTTGTTCAACGCCAGTGACCAGACCCAACCCGCGGAAATTGGTTCAGGGCTTCTGCGCATTCTAAGCGCACAGTGGTGTGATCTACTCGAAACGCCTCAAGGGTCAGTAGAGGTTCAGAATGGAACCGTGATGTTGAACGTTCCGGCTCGGAGAGTGTTGGCTGTGCTTTTAAATGTAGAAGCCTATGCTGCACAATAGCAAATATGTGCGCGCGCGTGTTGTTGTAATTTTGGAGGTATGAAATCTTCGTTTCTCTTAAGCCACGCCAGATGGAGTTGGTACGTCATGAAGGCTTCCACGAATGCGGTTCTAGTTCGCGCTGCTGATGGCGTACAAATAATTTGAATTGGATTCTTCGATAATTAATCTTTTTGCACTGTATTTCCCTGATTTCAGGGAAGGTGGTTCGGAGCACGTCCCCTTGCGAGCGTAAAAGAGTCATCTTTAAAAGATGTCTTTTCTTTTTAAATTATGGGACAGGTTGAACGATCTTCTCTTTGGGAAGCATCCTCCTGATCCCTTCAATCAGCACCAGCCCGACCAGAATGACAATCCCAAAAACCATAAACATTCCGCGCCCACCCAGGCTCTCAAGCATGGGACCTCCTAGGAGGCCTCCAATGGCAGAACCGAACCCAAACGTCATCGCACCGAAGAGTCCCTGCGCGGTGGATTTTAAGCCGGGTGGCGCATGTTCGTCTGCATAAGAGACGCCCGCCAGCCACATCGCCGGAAACAGGGTGCCGCCAAACGCTTGGACAAGAAGAACCAGAGATGGAGTATGTACCAGGGCGTAGAGCAGGGAGCGGATACCAAGCATCACTAACGCGAGCAGAAGCAATCCGCGAGGCGTAAATCGCTTAACAAGATGGTGCCCAAAGAAGAAGACTGGCAATTCACTCAGGGTGGAAATGGTGATTGCAATGCCCATCGTTGTCTCATTCGCGCCAAGCTGTGCCATATAGGGAAACAAATAGGCGGCTGCAGACATGGACCCGAGGCCCCCCAGAAAGGCAGTAAGAAGAAAAAAAATCCAGTGGCGGTTTGTCAGAAGGGCTCGTATACCACTGTCGTTCGATCCGTTTCCGTCCGGCTTGCCAAACGTAAATTTTTGGCTGACAAAAAGATTGATGAACATAATGGCTGCAAAGGTCCGAAACCCAATTGTCAAACCATATGTGTCGATCATCCATCCGGCGATAGGCGCGAATAACCCCCAGCCAATCGTACCTCCCAGACGAATGCGTCCATACATGCTCCTCTCCTCCCCCAGCATGGACATGATCGCGCTATCGGCGAGAGGAGACAAAGGCGACATAAAAATATTGAAGACAATCACCAAAAGGAATACAACAAGAAAGGACTGCAGAGCAGGCATAACCAATACCACGATGATGGCGCCTGTAATCCCTACGCTCATGATTAATTTATGCCTCTGAGTGACATCGGCAAGACGAGTGAGAAACGGCGCGCCGGCCAGTGTAATTAGAGGCGGGAATCCCGTCAGGAGCCCGATCTGTGCACCACTAAATCCAAGTCCTTGATAAAAAAGAACAAAAAATGGTAATAGCGATGCAAAAGCCGCGTAGTATAAAAAATAATAAGCGAAGGGCCAGATTTTTTTCATATTCTCCTATATGGCACACCGTTGAATGAATTGGCTCATTATATCCAGTGAAGGTTTCAAATGGAGTAAAATTTACGAATGCCCGATATTCTCGTCGTTGGCTCACTCAATGCTGATCTCGTCGTGCGCACGCCGCGTTTTCCACATCCGGGCGAGACCACCAGTGGTGGGGATTTGCAAGTCATTCCAGGTGGCAAGGGAGCCAATCAAGCAGTTGCTGCGGCAAGACATGGGGCAAGCGTATCCATGCTGGGGCGCGTTGGGGAAGATAAATTTGGCAATTTTCTGTTGGAAAATCTCAAATCAAATAACGTGGATTCACGACTCGTTCAACGAGATGATTCCTCGACTGGGACAGCTATTATCGTCGTGAATTCGAATGGACAAAACATCATCGTTCTATCTGCGGGAGCAAATGGCAAGGTAAATGACGCAGATGTTAACAAAGTGTCTTTCTCAGACTACAAGCTGCTTCTGCTTCAATTAGAGATTCCCACGCCCACAGTCTTATCCGCCGCTCAACGCGCGCACGAAAGTGGACTTCGTGTTATTCTGAATCCCGCTCCTGCCAAGGAGCTTCCCAATGAATTGATCTCGCTGGCAGATTTTCTCATTCCTAATGAAACAGAATTGAGTCTCCTCACAGGCTTATCTGTCAATGACATGAATTCAACAGAGCAAGCTGCACAGGCCTTGCTAGCAGCCGGCGCGAAGAACGTGATTGTTACGTTGGGCAGCAAAGGCGCATTGATCGTAACAGATTCACAAGTAACACATATTGAAACATATAAAGTAAATGTTGTGGATACAACCGCCGCGGGTGATGCCTTCATTGGTGGATTTGCAACTGCACTATTGCAGGACAAATCACTTGAACAAGCCGTCCGTTATGGATGTGCCTGTGGCGCGCTGGCTACAACAAAATTAGGTGCACAACCCTCCCTGCCAACAAAAGAAGAAGTGGAGAAATTTATATCGTAGGGCGGATTGGCAATCCGCTTCACGGAGAATCATGTCCCCTCATCGCATTATCATCGATACAGACCCCGGCATAGACGATGCGCTGACATTCCTGTTCGCTCTCGTCTCTCCTGAAATCAAACTCGAAGCTTTAACAACAACACAGGGCAATGTGACCCTGGAAAAGGCCACGCGCAACGCGCTTTCAGTTCTGGAACTGGCGCAGGCGAGCCATATTCCTGTTGTACCAGGAAGTGTATTGCCTCTTGTCCAGCCATTGCGCGCTTCTGCTGATGTTCATGGTGTCAGCGGACTCGGAAACGCAAAACTACCTGAGCCGCGTACAAAACCTATCCAGAAACATGCCGTGGACTTTCTCATCGAAAAGATTCTTGCCGAGCCAAGTGAGATCAGCATCTTCCCCATCGGCCCACTGACGAATATAGCTATGGCAATCCGTAAAGAGCCAAAGTTTGCTAAAGCTGTCAGGCAATTGGTGATTATGGGAGGAGCGATTCAAGAGGGCGGTAATGTGACGCCTCTCGCAGAATTCAACATTTATGTTGACCCGCATGCCGCGTATATCGTATTTCATTCGGGAATCCCAATCACCTTAATTCCCTTGGATGTCACACACAAATGCCTGCTCAAACAGGAACATATCGATCGCCTGCTCAAAATAAATTCACCGATTTCGAAATTCATCAGGGATGCTGTTCAAGTGTATGTAAGAGCCTCTTATGAACGAGGATTTGAAGGATGCGCCTTGCATGATCCGCTTACGCTTGCAACGATCATTGCCCCAGAGCTATTAACCCTGAAGGAATATTATGTGGATGTTGATATCTCTGGAGGCATCTCCATGGGAAAAACCCTTGCTGATATTTACAATGTCACAAAGAAATCGACAAACATGAAAGTCGGTATGAATGTACGTGGTGACGATTTTGTTGAGCTATTTGTGCAGCACATGGAAAAACTGAGCAGATCCATTCCAGATTAATATGCCCAAACGCATTCTTATTGATACTGATCCTGGTATTGATGATGCTTGTGCAATTTTGCTGGCGTTGGCCTCCCCTGAGGTTTCACTCGAAGGGTTGAGCATTGTGCACGGTAACTGTTCGTTGGAACAAGGCACAATCAATGCGCTTTCGGTTTTGGAGCTGGCGAACGCGGGTCATATTTCTGTAGCAAAAGGATGTGAAATTCCCCTCGTGCAGCCATCCCTGCTTGCACCCGAGACGCACGGAAACACAGGCCTGGGGCATGCGAAACTTCCAAGTCCAAAAAACAGGCCGATCCTCCAGCATGGATGCGATTTTCTTATCGAAACGATTCTTTCCTCCCCGAAGGAAATCACGCTAGTAGCCATAGGTCCACTGACGAACATCGCTTTGGCGATCCGTCAGGAGCCGCGTATTGTACATGCCATCCAAGAGCTGATCATTATGGGTGGCGCGATCCGACACGAAGGCAATACGACAGCGTTGGCAGAATTCAACACATATGTGGACCCGCATGCGGCGCATATTGTTTATCATGCTGGCATTCCAACTACGCTGGTGCCATTGGATGTGACCTATCAGTGTATTTTGACAGCCCAAGATGTAGCGCGGCTCCAAGAGATCGACTCACCCATTTCAACGTTTGTCAAAGATGCGACCCAATTTTATATGGAATATCATGACGATTATCAAGGCATTGAGGGCTGTGTAATAAACGATCCACTGGCGTTAGCGTTAACATTTTCACCTGAATTGTGTGATTATCGGGAGGTGCCCGTTGACGTAGATATTTCAGGAGGCGTTTCTATGGGCAAAACCTTTGCGGATTTTTACAACTATGGAAAAAAGCCTGCCAACATGAAAGTGGCATTGGGAGTGCGGCCTCGCGATTTCATTGAGCTATTCATAGAGAGAATGGAAAAGCTGGCTCGCTCGACCCCTCAATGACCGAAACCGTGTGAGACCTTCAGGGTTACAATGTACACGATGAACTGTAGGCAGCAACTCAACACTGCGCCGCGTTCTTGCGGCTAAGTAACTATTCAATCAAATGGAGGTAGAAATGCGAGAAACAGCTATGCAAAACCAGAGAAGTAGCTCCTGGCTCAATGTTGGAAAAGATTTCAATACGATGACCTGGGTGCTCATGCCGGTGGCCATCGCCATTAATATGGCCGTGGGGCAGATTGTTGCAACTCTCAAATTACCTGTCTATCTGGACTCCATTGGGACCGTCCTTGTCGGCGTCCTATGTGGTCCCTGGGCAGGTGCACTGACAGGGGCTCTCGCAAATACCATTCTCGGTCTCACTATCAATCCAGACTTTCTGCCCTGGTGGCCCGTGGCAGCGATCATTGGCTTGGTCTCTGGTATTTGTGCTAATTTTGGGCTGTTCAAAAGCTGGTGGAAGGTCGTGGTAACGGGTTTCATCATCGCGCTTGCAGCGGCAATGTCCTCGGTGCCGATCTCACTCCTTGTGTACGGCGGGATTACAACAGGAGGCACGGGCTTGATCACATCCTTCTTGGTGGAATCGGGCAGAGGGATCGTTCAGGCAGTATTTGCCTCAAGTTTCCTTACGGAGCCTGTGGACAAAATCACGACGTCGCTGCTGGCATTCGCGATCATACAAGGGCTCTCCAAACGTTTCCTTGCAAGATTCCCGCGCGCGGAAAACGTGGAGACAGATGAAAAGATCAGCCAAACTCAGCTGATCATCGCTGTGGTGGTCATCATCCTGCTGATCCTCTTCGCGATCTTTCTGCTTCAAAGATTCACTGGCGCGTAATTTCCTCTTGATCCACTGAGTAGAGCCAGACAGAAATGTCTGGCTTTTTTATCTTATAATTGTATCCAACCCTAACACAAGTCTTAGCCTATGCGTGAACGTTTATCCTTTTTTGTAAAACGTGATAGTCCGATCCACAGACTTAATCCGATGACAAAAGTGGTTTTGGCACTTTCTCTCGTATTAATCGCTTTTTCGAGCCCGTGGTTCTGGACGCCACCAGCAATTTTTATTCTCGTAATTTTGCCACTTACCCTTATCGGAAAGGTCGCACGAGAATATTGGAATTTTTTCTTTAAGGTGATATTACCGACGATTCTTTTCTTATTCATTATGCAAGCGTTATTTCTGCCAGGCAAATCAAAAATCATCTTCGAAATCTTTGGCTTGGAAGCAACAGAACTATCTGCTCAACTTGCGTTTCGGAATGCGACTCGCATCGCCGTGATGGTTTCTTCATTCACAATTTTGTTGCTCACGACTCATCCCAGTGAGTTAATGTCTGACTTAACGCGCCGCGGCATGCCAGGTCAGTTTGCCTATGTGATTATCTCTTCCATCCAGATCATTCCCCAAATGCAAGCGAAAGCACAGACAATTATCTCCGCCCAACGCTCTCGTGGTTTAGACACTCAAAGCAGTTTTTTTAAGCGGGCCGGTTCATTGATTCCGCTGATTGGACCCCTGGTTTTCGGCTCGCTTGTGGAAGTGGAGGAACGAGCCATTGCCATTGAAGCGCGTGGGTTTACCTCTACCAACACAAAAACATCTTTGCACGAAATCCCTGACACAAATGTAGACAAAACTATTCGCTGGATACTGGTTGCGTTCGTTCTTGCGTCCGTGGCATGGAGATTATGGCTGTTGTAAATCTGCATAACATCATTTACAAATATCCGCTTACAAACACACCAGTCCTGAAAAACATCAATTTACAGGTAGAGGATGGCGAATTCGTCGCGATTGTGGGGCCGAACGGTGCTGGCAAATCGACCCTTTGTTATACGATAGCTGGATTCGTTCCACACTTCTTCAAGGGAGAGATGACAGGTACAGTGGAAGTGCTTGGCATTGAATCACAGAACTCATCCCTGCATGAATGGGTGCTGAATGTTGGGTTAGCTTTCCAAAACCCGTTTAACCAGATCAGCGGGGCGAAATACACTGTTTTTGAAGAGATCGCGTTTGGATTGGAAAATATTGGCATACCGCGTGACGAGATGATAAGCCGCGTAGAAGAAGCGATGAAGCTAACTGGCATCAGCGATTTGGCGGATCGTTCTCCTTATTCTTTATCCGGGGGGCAGCAGCAGCGTGTCGCGTTGACCTCTATTCTTGTCATGCAGCCAAAAGTGCTTGTACTTGATGAACCGACTTCTCAAATGGACCCAATTGGCACGCGCGAAGTCTTCGTCGCGATTCACAAAATGGCAGAGCAAGGCATGACGGTGATTATGGTTGAACATAAAGTGGAATGGATCGCGCACTTTGTGGATCGGGTTATTGCATTGAAAGATGGGCAAGTCATTCTGGAAGGTACACCAGATGAAGTATTGACCTCCAGTCTTCTTGAAGAAAGTGGCTTTGGGATTTCGCGCTATACCTCCGTGGCGCGTAAAGCGCAACAGATGGGTTTATGGCATAGTGATAGCTTGCCAATAACTTTGGAAGAAGCTGTAGATGGATTTTCGAAGGTAGTGGCAAAGTGAAAATCGAGATTCGAGATTTACACTTTTCATATCCTACAGGTGTAGAGGCATTGCAAGGTATCACCCTCACAATCGAATCTGGTGAACAGGTTGCCATTGTGGGCCAAAATGGCGCCGGGAAGACAACGCTGGTAAAACATCTGAACGCGCTCTTGCTACCCACGTCCGGCGAAGTCCGAATCGGTGGATGGGATACAAAGAGTCAGTCTGTCGCAAAACTTGCTCGGAGAGTCGGTTATGTGTTTCAGAATCCTGACGAGCAGTTGTTCTCCAAGAATGTAGAAGCGGAAGTCGCTTTCGGGCCGAATAACCTTAAGCTGGACAAGGAACAGGTTCAACGTCTCGTAGAAGACGCGCTGACAATGACCGAATTATCTGACAAGCGGGAAACGAATCCGTATGATCTGTCCCCAACCTGGCGCAAGATGGTCGCGCTGGCATCCGTGATTTCCATGGATACTGATATCGTGGTCTTTGATGAGCCTACTACCGGACAGGATGCCATGAGCATTGCACGTATTGCCAACGTCATCAAGACCCTGCGCCAGCGCGGCAAGACCGTGATTACCATTACACATGATATTGATTTTTGTGCTGAAAACTTCGAACGCGTCATTGCCTTATCACAGGGAAAAGTACTTCTTGATGGAAAGACAAACGATGTTTTGGGACAGGATGAAATCTTAGCTACAACGTACGTGGACCCACCTCAGCTCACACGACTAGGGAAGCGATTAGGTTTCAAAAACACGGTGAGAAATCAGGAAGAGTTTTTGACCGTATTGAAAAAGGAAAAATCCACCTATCTTTCGTAAACCACTAACTCTTCATAACCAGAATCCTCCGCGAATTCCCGTTTGTACATCGTATTAGGGAATGCTGCAAGCACAATCTCTGCCGTGGTATAGATTTTGCAACCTGAAACGAGGTGTCCGCCGATTGTCTTCCCATCGCCGTCTGAGACGGAAATATGCAAATGAGACCCATGAATCGACACTGTACCCGCTAAAGAGACAATTTCGAAAGGTCCTTCATATTCTGTAGGAAGTTCACGATCTGCAAACCGCACCGTGAAGCGGGTAAGGCTGCCAATCCCGCTCATTACACACCCCGCTTCAATGCCCTTTTTGTGCACAAACAACCCGATTGAGTCAAACAAGTCCTGCGCAGATTTTAAACGAAAGGTATAATTTTCCATAAAGTGTTCTCCGGTGTCATTATATTCAATAATTCAGTTTACACTTTTGCAAGGCGCAAATTGAGAAATTCTTGAAAGTCAACGAACCATGTAAAATGGAAACATTTGGGAGCAGCAATGGCAAATCTAAAAGTTAAGACATTCAATAGCATAAACGAAATAGATCCCGAAATTTGGAATCGCATTGTGGCTGGCCGCGGTTTTCAGAGCCACGGCTGGTATCAATTTGGGGAACGTGCCATGGCTGAATGCCAACCAACATATCTTCTTGCCATGGATGGAGAAAAGGCTGTCGCAGGTGCAGCGCTGTTCAGGGTCCATAATGAGCCGTTGCCGTTGCCCAGTATCGCGCGCGAGTTTATGGCATCGGTCTTAAAACACAAACCCTTACTTGTTTGCCGTTCTCCCCTTGCAGATACCTCTGCCCTGCTGCTGCCTGGGGAGCCGCTTCGTGACGAAGCGCTTTCTGTACTTGCCAAAGCGGCCCAACAGGAATTTAAGAAGCAGCGCTGTTCTTTTCTGGTCTTTGATTTCCTACTTACTGAACAATTGCGCTATCAAGGTTGGCCGCAGGGGTATGAACCTCTTACTGTCTCTGAACCAGGAACGTATATGCCGATCGAATGGGACAGCTTCGAAACTTACTTAAATTCGCGAAGCAAGAACGAACGCCAGTATATTAAGGAGAATCTGAAAGTATCTGAAGATAATGGTTTGGTCCTTTCCAGGCACAAAGACGTGCCCGAGCTAGAAACGGCACTTAATCTGATCGAAAACGTATCCATCTGGAATGGATCCGCACCTAACCCATGGATGCGCGGCCTGCTCACCAACTTTTCCATGCTCGATGGCACTTGGCTTCAAATCCACAAAGACGGTAAATTAGTGGGATGCGGTGCCGTCGTACGAGATAACAGATTCCAACTCACTACCGCGCTAGGACTGGAGGATGATGTACCGGGAGGCTATTTCCTATTGCTCTATGCTGCCTTGCAGGACGCATTTGAATATGACGCAAGACTTGTCCGCTTTGGTAGTGGTGCCTATGATGTGAAGCGCATGCTGGGGCTGCATTTGGAAGATACCAATCATGCGATGGCAACCATCGCAGGAATAACCTCGCGTACCTCGTCAAAGCTTAAATCGGCCAGCTAATCCACACGATGAACAACCAGGCCCGTTCCAAAAAGGAAAGTCGATCTCCGAAACGTCTTATAGTTTTAGGTGTCATGCGAAGTGGAACATCACTTACCGCGGAACTGATCCATTTATGGGGGGCCTATGCTGGAGACAGAAATGATCTATGGGAATCAAATGTTAGCGACCCTCGTGGGTACGGCTATATGGAATACATACCCCTGCAAGAGCTAAATAATGAACTTTTGGATCACAATGATAGAGTTCCTCCTTTAGCAGAATCTTTCGATCAAAAAATATCTAACCGAAAATATCGCGAACAGGCAAAAAATCTTCTCCAGACCATGGATACCTTGGCACAAAAGAACAACGCCACCGAATGGGTTTGGAAAGACGCCCGACTTCCGCTGACGCTGCCATTCTGGAGTCAGCTTTGGGGGGATGTGATCTATGTAATCACGATCAGACATCCTGCAGAAATCGCCTTATCGTTGGCGCAGGCGGCAGAGATCGACAAGGAAAATCTCCCTTATTCTGCAGGGTTTACCTACTGGCAATATTGTATGCTTCAGGTAATTTCGTTTACACAGCACAGCAAACGTAAAATTTTCATTGCTTATGATCAATTACTCAATAATCCTCTGCAGGAATGTGCACGTCTTTCTAACTTCCTCGATAAAAACTGCGAAAAATCCAGCAAAGATTCCCAAAAACGATTAGATCGGATGTTGCCACGAGTGGCAAAGAACCAACAACACCAACATTATGAAATATCTTTGGCAGAAATGCCCCAAGCCACAAGGGAACAGAGGGCTCTTTATGATTTCCTCAGAGTAAAGATCCTTTATCCAGATGAGATGTTTAATATAGATGATTTTGCATTGTACGCCGGGTGGAGGGAATACCTTGAGAGTGTGGATATGCTGATGACCTTGCAAGGCGCGAAAGACATGTGATTACAACCCATACATTCTGATGATGACTGGTTTGCACGTCAAGACCTTTTTTAGCATTAAAGAAATTAATGCACTGGCCTGGGATCGGCTCAGCGCACAGAAACCCTTTCAGAGCCACAATTGGTATACCTTTGGTGAACGCGTCCTCTTTGACTGCCTGCCTGTCTATCTGCTGGTGTATGAAAAGGATAATTTAGTGGCACGAGCATCTATGTGGTTGATTCGAAACGAGCCATTACCAAAAATGCCTAAGCCTGTTAAGTGGATACTCGCGGCGTTGTTACGTCGTTGGCCGCTGTTGATCTGTCGCTCACCTTTGGCGAACACATCAGGGATAATTGTCGAAAACAATTCACAACGGGACGCTATTCTTGCAGCCCTGACTCAGGCAGCTCTCGACCAAGCCAGGCAAAGAAGGGTTTCGATCGTTTTGTTCGATTTTCTCACCGAAGGTGAATTGAAAGAATGGCCCTCAAATTTTGTTACGTTGAAAATGCCCAGCGCCGGGACGATTTTAAGGAATCGGTGGCAAAGCCTGGAAGAATTTCTGGCTGACGGCAATAAAAAAGATCGCCAGCATTACAAGCGCACGTTGCGAGAAGCCGATAAACTGGGCATTCACCTGACAAAACATAAAGCCGTTGCGGATGTAGATGCAGCCTTGGCGTTGATTCGAAACGTTGAAGAACGATATTCCTCCTCACCTAATCCATGGATGCGCGCCATGCTTGAGAATATTGAGATGATCAATGGCACCTGGCTTGAAGCACATATCAATAAAACGTTGGTTGGCTGCGGGTTAATTTTAGAAGATCAAAACATCCAACTGACCACGGGATTAGGTTTGGCCGATGACATACCTTATGTGTACTTCCTTCTGATTTATGCGAGTCTCGAAGCCGCTTTCACAAGCAAAGTGGAATTACTACGTTGGGGCACAGGTGCGTACGAAGTAAAACAGAGAATAGGGTTTGAACTGGAACAAAATAACAATTCAGTTCTGTTAGGAACAAATCAGTTGACTCGCTTGCTGACCAAAATGGCCGCGTAAGGCAGATATGATTACAGGTATCGTTCAATCTGTTTTTACTCTTCTTACGGTGGGTATTTTCTACACAATTGATTCTCTCTTGATTCGTTATTATGACCGTCAGCGGCAGGCAAGCGGATCCGGCCGCGCCTGGGATTTCACCCTCTTTATTTTTGCCATGGTGGCGGTGCTTGTTTTGCAACCCATCTTCCTTCCTATAATTAGTTTTCGCACCGACCGATCTTGGGGGCTAACGATTCAAGTCCTCGGTGCTCTGATCATTTTGGCTTCATTTGCTTTGCATATCTGGTCCCGTGCCCACTTGCGGCATTTCTATGCGGAACGTGTCGAGGTCCAGCCTGAACATAAAGTGATCGACAGCGGACCATACGCGTTGATGCGACATCCTGTCATTACGTCTTTTTTTGGTATCGCCGCCGGCCTATTTTTGATTAATCCCGCGCTGACCACGTTGGCGGCTTTACTTTATACCATCTGGGATTTCGTGCAGGCTGCAAAGACTGAGGAAGACTTGCTTACCAAAACCCTGCCAGGCTATGCGGAATATGCGCGTCGGACTCCCCGTTTTCTGCCGCGCGTTTGGGGAAACCGATGATTCCCTTTGAGAGTTTCCTCCGACTTCCCACGAGTGAAGTTGCCGCCCTTGTGAAAGCTACCGGACAGAAGGTATGTGTTTTCCCTATAAATGGAACGCGACGTTGGTTTATGCTCGAACATGGCGATATGATAGGACATGATTTCATCGAAGCCTACATGGATCTTTCTATTCAGAATCATGTAGAGCTTTGTGCCAGGCTTTTTGATCATGGCATTGACACGATCCTTGCCCCTGTCTTTGGACGTGAGCTCATGCGCCGCGGTGACGAATACACAAAGCGCGTCGGCATAGACGGGTTGGTTCGCACGGCCACAGATAGAAACTACCGCGAATTCTTTGAGAAATATAATGTGAAGGTCCGTTTCTATGGCGACTATCGCGAAGTGCTGACAGGTACAGCGTATGAATATGCTTTGAAATCTATGTATGAGGTCACAGAGGCAACAAAACAACATTTGGGCTTTCATCTCTTCTTCGGTGTATTCGCCGATGAAGTGACGGAAACCATTTCGCGACTTTCAGTCGAGCACTACCTGGCTCAAGGCTCAGTACCTGACAAACAAACTCTTGTGCGGAAATATTATGGTGAAGACCTGCCGCCTGTCAGTCTGTTTATCGGTTTTGATAAATTCAGCGTGTTCGATATGCCGCTTTTAGCTACGGGCGAAGAAGATTTATATTTTTCGGTTAGTCCATCTCCTTATATGACGGAACGTCAATTACGGGCGATCCTTTATGACCATCTATATGTGCGTCCCACCCCTGAACCGGATTACACTAAACTCAAGCCCGAGGAAATCGAGTGGTTGAGGAATTACTATCACACCAATAAAGACTACGCATTTGGTGTTGGAAAACTTAAATTCAATCTGTGGTTTCCGGAAACACGAAACTATTTATGACAGACCTCATTACAAAACTGATTGATGAAATCGGTCCCGGTCATATGGCGAGCACTGCCTACGATACAGCTTGGGCAGCTCGCCTGGGTGAAGTGGATTGGAATCTAAGTACCCATGCCCTACACTGGCTCGCAGAAAATCAACTGCCCGATGGCTCGTGGGGCGCCGCTGCACCAATGTACTATCACGACCGCGTCATCTGCACATTAGCCGCCATGATCGCACTGACCTATCGCGGCCGCCGCGAGCACGATAAGGACCAGATTCAAAATGGCAGACTCGCCCTGGAACGAATCGTAGGCGGCGCGACACAGGGGTTATTGTCCGATCCCAACGGAGCAACCGTCGGTTTTGAAATGATCGCTCCCACATTATCTGCAGAGGCTGAAAAACTGGGAATCATTAAACACCAAGGGGATCGCATTTTAGGGCGTTTGTCTAAACTGCGCGCGAAGAAACTGGCTTATCTTAAAGATCATACAATCAACCGAAATGTGACGATTGCGTTCTCTGCCGAGATGGCAGGTGTGGATGGAAAACATATGCTCGATGTTGCAAACCTCCAGGAAAGCAATGGCTCAGTCGGAGTCAGCCCGTCGGCAACAGCCTACTTCGCAACATATATCAAAAAAGGTGATGAGGCTTCGTTGAATTATTTACGAAGTATCATAAAGCCCGATGGTGGACTGCCAAACGTGGCGCCTTTCGACATATTCGAGATTGCATGGACCCTTTGGAATTTGAGTTTCATTCCCGCTCTAAAGAAAAATGGAAAACTTCAGCCTCACCTGGATTTCCTTTCCAGAGCATGGCAGCCCAAACGTGGCGTCGGTTTTGCGTCCGGGTACTCTGTGAAAGACAGCGACGATACCGGGTTGGTGTATGATACTTTGTTACGATTTGGCATCGAAAAGGATTTGGCGAGTGTGCTACTATACGAAGAGAAAGACCATTTCAGGTGCTTTGATCTGGAAGCAAATCCATCCATTAGCGCTAATATTCACGTGCTGGGCGCGCTTGGGCAGGCTGGATTGGATCGAAACAATTCATCTGTGCGAAAAGCACTTCACTTTTTATACAAAGTAAAGGGAAGTCATCCTTTTTGGTTAGATAAATGGCACTCTTCACCTTATTATGCTACCTCTCATGCCATCATAGCCTGCGCAGGAATCGCAAATGAAATGTTAGAAGAATCAGTGCAATGGATACTCCGTTCTCAGAACAAAAATGGTTCCTGGGGAAGATACATTTCCACGGCAGAAGAGACTGCGTATGCAATGCAAGCCCTGTGGGTCTGGAATGAAAAGGTCTCCAGAATCCCAAAGACCAGTTTGAATAATGGAGCACACTGGCTGAAGGAACATATGAACCAGCCCTATCCTCCATTATGGATTGGTAAGTGTCTGTACAGCCCGCATCTTGTCATAAGATCAGCGGTCATCAGTGCCCTCGCCTTAGCCGGATAAAATAAAAGCTTATGAAATACCTAAATGCAGTCCTTACTGTCCCTACTTCAGACCCGGATGATGCGCGCCAGCGCCGCCTACTTAATATCCTTTTATTAGGCACACTGATCGCGGCATTGATAGGTCTGGTTTCAATTGTCATCTTTAGCATCCTTAATCCGGATATCGGCCAGGCAGATGCTCAAATACTCGTGATAGGCATTGTCGTATTTACCTTAGGTATATTTGGAATTTACCAGGTGAATCGACGGCTGTCAGGTCGATGGGCTGCTTTGCTTTTTCTTCTTCTGTTAACCGTTATTTTTGTCTTTACGGATACACCACAGGAATTAGTTCGTGGTCGCTCTTTATTTTTATTTACTATCCCGATCACAATTGCTAGCCTGATACTCGCGCCTCAAGCCAGCTTTTTGTTCGCGGCAATTAGCAGTGCCATTATTGCTTGGCTTGGTATATCTATTGGACTTCCTATTAATGTATTTGTCACCATTGGCTTCTTCATTTTGGCCTTAGTCTCCTGGCTCTCCGCCCGAAGCCTGGAAGCTGCCCTTAAAGAGCTGCGTGCAGTTAACGCAGGTTTGGATCAGCTCGTTGCCCAGCGAACGCAAGCTTTAGCAGAGTCGCTCGATAGGGAACGAATCGAAGCGGGACGAAGCCGTGCAATCTTGAATTCGATTGCCGACGGTGTTATCGTCTTCGATAGAAAATGGAATGCAATCCTGGCAAACCCCGCGGTCAGAGGCATGCTCGATTTTCCACTTGAACTCATCATCGACAAGAATTTTAGCGAGCTTATCGACCACCCCAAACTTGCACCGAAAAGCCGTGGTCTGCTCTCCGCCATGATGGAGCATGATACGCAACCTGTGGGGTTTCGTATCGAATGGGGAGGAAAAACACTTTCTGTGAGCGCCGCACAGATCTATAACAGAACCGAAAATATGGGCACTGTGACCGTATTCCGCGACTTCACGCGCGAAGCGGAAGTTGAAAGGCTCAAGAGCACATTCGTCGCCATTGTCTCGCATGAATTGCGTACGCCATTGAACGCTGTTCTTGGCTATGCCGAAATGTTCAAAGAGGCAGTATATGGACCGATGAACGAGAAACAGGTCAACATGGCAGAACGTATCATAAAAAACACACAGCGCCTGCTTGGCTTGATCAACGACCTGCTCGACCAGGCACAAATGGAAGCAGGTAAACTGACAATTCAAATGGCTTCTGTAAAGCCCGCAGATCTGCTTGAAAGCCTGCATGGTTTGATGGATAAAACGGCATTAGATAAAGGCATCAAGCTCACCAGTGAAATTGATGACAGCCTTCCCGAATTATTGAGCGGCGATGCAGCCCGCCTGCAACAGATCCTTGTTAATCTTGTGAACAACGCGATTAAATTTACAGAAAAGGGGTCTGTGCACGTGAAATTGTTTTATCCGAGCCAGCACAAATGGGGCATCGAAGTAGCCGATACAGGGCATGGAATTCCCGAGAATGAACTTCCCTATATTTTCGATACGTTTCGACAAGTGGAAGGGACAGCCACCCGCATCCATGGCGGTTTTGGATTGGGGTTATCTATTGTCAAGCAATTAGTAAACTTGATGAACGGCGATGTCAAGGTGGAAAGCAAAGTAGGCGAGGGAACCGCATTTATCATCACACTGCCTCTCGTGGCAGTGGAAGCAACACAAACGAACTGGAGAGCACCATGAGTGAACTGGCCTTAATTATTGAAGATGATGAAGACCTCGCCAGTATCTTTGCAGAGGCATTGCGCGGAATTGGATATGAGGTTGAGCTTGTCGCAGATGGAAGGGTCGCACAGGAGCGATTGAAGTCTGGCACAGCACCGTTCTTGATTCTTTTAGACATGCATTTGCCACACGTCTCAGGCGCGGACCTGTTGACAAATATCATCAAAGTCGATGAGCGTCTTTCCAAAACCATGGTTATCATCACCACTGCGGACGCGCGGATGGGTGACACTTATGGTGATCAGGTGGACTTTGTTCTGATCAAACCGATCTCATTTGTTCAGTTGCGTGATCTTACGACACGATTGAAGCCGAAGGCTTAGGAATGTTCTTGACGCAGTTGCACTGCGTCAAGTTCGCGCCGTGCAGGCTGCTCGCAGTTCAATTGCGCAGCATCCCTGTGGGACTGCTCGCGAACGAAATTTGCTTTAATCATAATAATACTGCCAACAGGAGAGCTCTTCGCCACCGGGCGTCTCAACCAGAACAGGCCAGTCGGTATCGGTAATTTTGTAGGAGGCTAACTCTTTATTCAATTCAGCGAACGCACGATCAGCATAATAACGCGAGAAGTGGAAGGATTGCCAGGGAAGAGCGCGCTGATCAGGTTTACGGTCATAACGTTTGCAGGCTAATGCCGCACCTATTTTTTCTTTTACCGTCGTAGGCATGGATTTACTCTGAAAGGCATTCACCAGCGCCGGGACGGCATCGTCTGAAAGATCGAGAAAATATTGCACATCCAGGTCTTCGCGTCCCTGAGCGAACTCCTTATCGGTTACGCTGCGAATTTCGCGCTGAACATTTTGCTTCA
>Ga0081539_10002745_pt1 | contig 23743 bp, 25 predicted proteins | sample TabmetS4T2R2_FD_71023 | JGI IMG/M metagenome (GOLD analysis project Ga0081539, IMG submission 71023) | Tabebuia heterophylla rhizosphere microbial communities from the University of Puerto Rico - S4T2R2 | ecosystem: Host-associated > Plants > Roots > Rhizosphere ...
TCCCGGCCAGCCCGCTGGACCTGCCGGCCGACTCCGCCATGCCATTGACCACGGTGACCGTCGCGGGATAAGCAGGGAACATGATCGCGCGCATGTGGGAGGTCCGCGCCCTGGGTAGCGGCTTCGACGAGCTGCTGTCCTGGGTGTGCGACGACGTCCTGCCCAAGCTGGAGGTGCTGCCGCAGCACGTGTCCAGCGAGGTGTACTCGTCCACGGATCACCGGATCGTGGTCATCTCCCGATGGCGCAACTCGCCGCAGGACCTGCCCGCGCCGCCCGGCCGCCTGATCGCCCGCTCGCCGCACGTGTGGGACTTCACCCCGGTCGACCGCTGACCCCGCCGCCCGCCCTCTATCTCCGCCGATCTTGGACTTGTGTCCCCCTTTATGGGCGGTTCTGCGGCTTTTGTGGAGGGCCACAAGTCCAAGATCGGCGGGAATGGGGGGTCAGAGCAGGGGGTCCTCGAGGAGGTGTTCGAACGCCAGCTCGGCCGCGCCGATCAAGGCCGCGTCGGTGCCCAGCTCGGGCGTGCGCAGCCGGAGGTGTTCCCGGCAGGCGGGCAGCGCGATGGCGTTCAGGCGGCTGCGGATCTGGGCGGCGGCGACCAGGTAGACGTCGCGGAGCGTACCCCCGAAGATCACCGCTTCCGGGTTGAAGATGTTGACCAGGTTCCCGACGCCGAAGCCGATCCACTCACCGACCTGGCGTACCGCGTGCTGGGCCGTGCGGTCCCCGCGCATCGCGGACTCGACCACGCCGAGCACCGCGTCGCGGCCGCTCTCGGACTCCCGGGCGGCGTGCTTGAGCAGGGCGTACTCGCCGATCTCGGTTTCCCAGCAACCCCGCGACCCGCAACTGCACGGGCGGCCGTCCGGATTGACGACCATGTGCCCGACCTCGCCGCCGTACCCGCCGTGCCCGGTGACCCGCCGCCCTCCGGCGATGATCCCGCCGCCCACCCCGACGTCGCCGTAGAGGTAGACGACGTTGTCGCAGCCGACCGCCGCGCCCCGGCTGTGCTCGACCAGCGCGGAGACGTCCGCGTGGTTGCCGACGGTGAGCTTGCCGACGTCGCCCAGCTCGGCACGCAGGGCCGCGCCGACCGGTTCCTCGACCCAGCCGATGGTCGGGGCGAGCCGCACCATGCCGTCCTCGCGGCGGACCATGCCGGCCACCGCGAGGCCACTGCCGATGTACCGGGCGTCGGCGGGCACGTGCTCCCGCATCTCGTGCACGAACCGGGCCAGCGGCTGCACCGAGTCCACCACCTGCATCCCGCGGGGCCGGGCGGTCTCGCGGCGGTCCAGGATCTGCCCGCCCAGGCCGACCCGGGCCGCCCGCAGGCGATCGACCTCGATGCTCAGTGCGTACGCGTAGATCTTCGACGACTCGGGCCGGACGACCAGCGACGGCCGCCCGGCCCGGCCGGTTTCCGTGGGTGTCTCCTCGCTGACCAGTCCCGCGGTCGCCAGTTCGGCGGTGAGCGCGCCGATCGTGCTGCGGTTGAGGCCGAGCCGGGAGGTCAGTTCCGCCCGGGAGGTCGCCCCGTGCACGTGCACGTATCGGAGCAGCGTTCCCAGGTTGTGCCTGCGGACCTCTTCCTGGCTGGGGCCGGCCCGCATCAGCGCGCCGTCCCCAAACCCAGGAGTGTTTTCATCGGGTGCCGGTCGCGGCCGCCCTGCGCCGGGACAGTGCGTCGACGCTGGCGGCGACCAGCAGGATCAGGCCGGTGAAGATGTACTTGGTGCCGGCGGAGAACCCCATCAGGCCCATGCCGTTGTCGATGACCGCGATCACCGCGCCGCCGACGACCGCGTTGACGATCTTGCCCTTGCCGCCGAAGAGGCTGGTGCCGCCGATGACGGCCGCGCCGACCGCGTACAGCAGGACGTTGCTTCCGCCGGTGTTCGGGTCGACCGAGTTCGCCCGGCTGACCGCGAGGATGCCGCCGATCGCGGCCATGAACGAACAGATCACGAACACCGAGATGCGGATCCGGTCGACCGGGATACCGGCGCGGCGGGCCGCCTCGGTGTTGCCGCCCACGGCGTACACGTGCCGGCCGTAGGTCGTGCGGCCCAGGATGAAGGTCCAGACGACCAGGAAGACGCCGATGATCGGTGCGACGATCGGCACGCCCTTGACCGAGATGATCACCGGGTTGATGCTGCGCTCCTGGCAGAGGATCACCGTGGCCAGCAGGACCAGGACCGCCACCGCGGCGATCCGCATCACCACGATGCCGATCGGGTCGGTGACCAGACCGCGTGCGGCCCGGCTCCGGACGCTGTTGAACTGGGCCAGCGCATAACCGACGACCGCGACGATCGCCACGATCCAGCTCCACAGCACCGACATGTTCGCGTTGGCCAGGTCCAGGACGAACTGGTCGCGGATCGAGATGTTGACGCCGCCCTTGAGCAGCACCAGCAGGATGCCCTGGAAGCCGAGGAACGCGGCCAGCGTGACGACGAAGGACGGGATGCCCAGCTTCGCCACCAGGAGGCCCAGCACGTAGCCGATGACGAGGCCGGTGATCAGGGCCGCCGGGATCGAGATGATCGGGCTCAGCCCGCGGTTGGTGAGCAGCACGGCCATGACCGCGCCGCACACGCCACTGGCGAAGCCGGCGGAGAGGTCGATCTCGCCGAGCAACAGAACGAAGATCAGGCCCATCGCGATGAAGATGACCTGGGCGCCCTGGGAGAACAGGTTCGCGAAGTTCAGCGCACTGATGAACGTGTCCCGGGCGATGCCGAAGATCAGGCAGAGCACGATCAGGCCCAGGATGGCCGGCAGGCCGCCGATGTCGCCACCGCGGACCCGGCCCCAGTAGTCGTGGAGGTGGCTGGCGACGGTCGGCTTGGCGACCCGCACTCCACCGGCGGTGGTAGTCGTGGCTGTGGTCACTGCTCGTCTCCCGGCGTGATGTCGACGTAGTCCTGGGGCTTCTCGGGCGGGAGGCCGATGTTGCCGCTACGCCCGGCGGTGATCAGTTCGACGACCTGGGAATGCGTCACCTCGGCGGCCTTGACCTGGGCGGCCATCCGGCCGAGGTACAGCGCGGCGATCCGGTCGGCGACCGCGAAGACGTCGTTCATGTTGTGCGAGATCAGCACGACGCCGAGGCCGTTGTCGGCGAGCCGGCGGACCAACTCGAGCACCTGGGCGGTCTGCGCGACACCCAGCGCCGCGGTCGGCTCGTCGAGGATGACGAGCTTGCTGTTCCACAGCACCGCCTTGGCGATCGCCACGGTCTGCCGCTGGCCGCCGGAGAGGCTGGCGACGTGTTGCCGGAGCGATTTGACCGTGCGGACCGAGAGGCTCGCGAGCGTGTCCCCGGCGAGCTGCTCCATGGTCGGCTCGTCGAGCACGATGCCCCGGGTCTTCTCCCGGCCGAGGAACATGTTCTGCACGATGTCCAGGTTGTCGCAGAGCGCCAGGTCCTGGTAGACGACCTCGATGCCGAGGGCGGACGCGTCCCGCGGGGTGTGCACGGACACCTGATTGCCCTCGAACAGCATCGAGCCCGAGTCGATCGAGTAGATGCCGCTGATGCACTTGACCAGGGTCGACTTGCCGGCACCGTTATCGCCGACGAGCGCGGTGACCTCGCCCGGATAGACGGACATTCCGACGTCGTGGAGGACCTGAACGGGACCGAAGCTCTTGTCGATCCCGTGGAGTTCCAGAAGAGGTGTCGCGGCCACGGATGGTTCTCCTTCGCTCGGTGACCGGTTCGTCGTGGCTACGCCACTGGCGATACGGGGACCCAACCCCGACGCCGCCCACGCCCTGGAAGGTGTGAGCGGCGCCGGTGTCGGCCGGTCGGGACAGGCCCGACTCGTGTACTAGCTGATGCCGGCGTCGGCGCAAGGCTTGGCGAAGTTGCCCCCGCAAAGCTCGTCCTTGGTGACGAAGCCGTCCGCCACCACTTCCTTCACGCTGTCCTTCATGATCGACTGCGGGGTCAGCAGCACCGACGGAACCTGCTGGCCGGACTCCGGGTCCTTCACATTGCCGGTCGCGGTGGTCGGCTTCTGGCCCTTGGCCAGCGAGATCGCCAGCGCGGCGGCCGCGTCGGCCTCCTTCTTGATCGCCTTGTAGACCGTCATGCATTGATCACCGGCGAGGATGTTCTGCAGGCCCTGCACGGTCGCGTCCTGGCCGGTGACCGGGACCTGGCCGTTGAGCTTGTTCTTCTTCAGCACGGAGATGACCGCGTTACCGAGACCGTCGTTGGCCGCGAGAACGCCCTTGATGTCCTTGTTCTCGGTCAGCATCTGCTCGAAGATCGTGCCGCCCTTGGCGTTGTCCCAATCCGGGACCGACTGGTTCGGGCCCTTGACGAACGTGCCGTCGGAGTACTTCGGGTTGAGAACCGAGTCGTAGCCCTGCGCGAAGAGGGTCGCGTTGTTGTCCGTCGGTGAGCCGTTGAGCTCGGCGACCATCGGCTTGGTGTAGTTCTTCGCGGTGAGACAGTCGACCAGGCCCTGGCCCTGCAGCTCGCCGACCTTGACGTTGTCGAAGCTGACGTAGTAGTTGGCGCCGCCGTTGAGCGTGAGCCGGTCGTAGTCGATCGTCGCGATGCCGGCCTTCTTGGCCTTGTCGAGGACGGCCTTACCGGTGCCGGAGTCCAGGTTGACGATCATGAGGACCTTGACACCGCTGGAGATCATGCCGTCCGCGATAGTCTGGAACTGCGTCTTGTCACCCTGCGCGTTCTGGATGTCGGCCTGCACGCCGGCCGCGTCGAACGCCGCCTTCAGGTACTTGATGTCGTCGGTGGCCCAGCGTGCCGAGCTCTTGGTGTCCGGCAGGATCACGCCGACCTTGCCCGTCGACCCGCCTCCGGTGCTGCCGCCGGAGTTGCTGCCGTCATTGCCATTACCGCAGGCAGTCACGCTGCCGACGGCCAACAGACCGACTGCGGCAAGGGCGAACAATCCCTTACGCATTCTTTGTGTCCTTTCGGGTAAGTCCGGGCCTATTTCCGATTGCCTTGTGCGCCGCCGGGAGAGGTGCTCCGCAGGAACGCCAGTGGATCAGGAGCATTTTGTTGTGTCCGGCAACGTATTCCGGTTGCGCCTCGGAGCACAAGCGCTGTCGGTGGGCTATCTCACATCGGGCCATAACAATCCGGCAACGCGGTGGTGATGGGCCCACCACGGCCCGTTTCTATCGCTGGGATACGTCCGATTCACAGCGCTGCCCACAAATGCGACGCTAGGTCACTGATGAGCGGTTACCAGCCCGATCTCCGGAGATAGCCGTAACAGTGTCGTAACAGCCCTCCGGGGTGGGTCATGCGCGGATTCTCGCCACCGTGGCGCCGGTCAGGCGGACGAGATCCGCGGGCGCCAGCGAGATCTGCAGGCCGCGGCGGCCGGCCGACACGTAGATCCGATCCGCCCCGAGCGCCGACTCGTCCACCACGGTCGGCAGCCGGCGCCGCTGCCCGAGCGGGCTGATGCCACCGCGGACGTACCCGGTGCTGCGCTCGGCTGCGGCCCGGTCCGCCAGCGCCGCCCGCTTGCCGCCGACGGCACCGGCCAGCGCCTTGAGGTCGAGGTCGCCGGTCACCGGCCCGCGGTGAGCAGCGTGGTGGCCGGGGTGCCCGCGGAACGGTCCGGCTTCTTCGCCATGCCGCGCAGGCTACTGCTCGATCGCGCGGGGCCGGGGTTGGCTCGGGTGGTGGTGCGTGTTGGTGAGCAGAGCCGGGCGGCAGATCAGGGCGGTGGGGGCGCCGTTCACCCGGGTGAGCACCATGTCGGCCGGGTGGGGGCCGGACAGGCGCAGGTCTTGGCGAACGCGGGCGGGGTCCAGCGCCGAGCCGCGCTTGCGAATCTCCAGGCGGCCTACGCCGCGCTCGCGGAGCAGCGCCCGGAGGCGTTTGAGGGAGAACGGCAGGACGTCGGTGACCTCCAGGACGCGGGCGAACGGGGTGTTCGAGAACGAATCGGCGTAAACGTACGCGATGTCGGGATCGGCCAGGTGCCCGCCGACGGTGTCCGCGAACTCGGCTACCAGATGCGCACGCACGACGGCCGGGTCGGGGTCGTAGAGATAACGGCCGACCGCGCCGACCGGCGCGCGCTCCACGCCGGAGCCGGTGAGCTCGGTGGTGGCCGGCCGCGGCGCGTCCGGCGCCAGTGCGGAGGGTGACGACCGCAGCACGGTCGCTCGGCGGGGAGTGGCGGCCAACGGCCCGCACCAGAACGCCGCCTCCACCAGGTCGCCGTCCACGCTCGCCCACTCGCCCTCGGCGCCGGACGGGAGCAGGGCGTGGTCGATGCCGGGGGCCAGCTTGAGCACCGTGCGGGGTACGCGTCCGGGCAGTCCGGCGATGAAGTCCCAGGGCGGCGAGTAGGCGCGTGGGTCGAACACCCGGGCACCCCCGCGCTGCCGGCGGGCCGGGTCCGCGAACACGGCGTCGAAGCCCGCGAGATCCACCTCGGTGGCGTCCGCGCACGTGACGGTCACCCGGTCGTCCAGCGCCAGCGCCGAGAGGTTGGACCGGGTGATCGCCGTGGTGAGCGGGTCCGCTTCCACGGCGTACACGACAATGCCGTGCAGAGCCGCCGCCATCGCGTCGGAGCCCAGCCCACAGCCGAGATCGGCCAGGGTCGTGACGCCGGCGGCGGCGAGTCGCGCCGCCCGGCGGTGCGCGACGATCGATCGCGTCGCCTGCTCGAGGCCGGCCCGGGTGAAGAACATCCGTTCCGCGAGCGGGCCGAACTTGGCGACCGCCCGGCGGCGGAATCCGGCCTGGGTGAGTGCGGCGGACGCGAGCGCGGGCGCGATGCCCCGCGACCGCAGGGCCGAGACCGCGGTCAGCGGATCCTCGCCGGCCAGCGCGGCCGCCGCGGCCAGGGCCTCTTCGCCGGCGGGGGTACGGAGTTCGGCGAGCAGTTCGGCGTCCACGGGTAGTCATTCTGGCGGGTGGTGAGCCGCTGGCACTCTGGTTGACGGAGTGCTAGTTCCGGCATAATCTCCGATTAGCACTCTCGTCCCGAGGGTGCCAGCGCAGCTCCGTTCGGGCCTGCGCTTGCGCCAGGCGGACCGGCACCCGCGACGACGGACCCGCCCGGTGGCATGAGGCATCAAGGCCGGCCAGTTCCGTGGCCGGAGACGACACAAGTGCCCCAGGAGGGTATGCCCGTGACTACCGCGACCAAGGTTGCGATCAAGCCGCTCGAGGACCGCATCGTGGTCCAGGCGAACGAGGCTGAGACGACCACGGCGTCGGGCATCGTGATCCCCGACACCGCCAAGGAGAAGCCGCAGGAGGGCACCGTCCTCGCTGTCGGCCCCGGCCGCATCGACGACAAAGGCAACCGAATCCCGGTCGACGTCCAGGTCGGCGAGACGGTCCTCTACTCGAAGTACGGCGGCACCGAGGTCAAGTACGCCGGCGAGGAGTACCTGGTGCTCTCCGCCCGCGACGTCCTCGCTGTCATCGAGAAGTGACCTACTGATTGTGCCAGCCGCCCTGGTCCTGCACTTGCCGGGACCGGGGCGGCGGTGCGTGAAGGGACCTACACATGGCGAAGATTCTGAGTTTTTCTGACGACGCCCGGCACCTGCTGGAGCACGGCGTCAACACGCTCGCCGACACGGTCAAGGTCACCCTGGGCCCACGCGGACGCAACGTCGTTCTGGACAAGAAGTTCGGCGCGCCCACGATCACCAATGACGGCGTCACCATCGCCAAGGAGATCGAGCTCACCGACCCGTATGAGAACCTCGGCGCGCAGTTGGTCAAGGAAGTGGCAACCAAGACCAACGACATCGCCGGCGACGGAACCACCACGGCAACCGTGCTTGCCCAGGCGCTCGTCCGCGAAGGTCTGCGCAACGTGACGGCCGGCGCCAACCCGATGGGCCTCAAGCGGGGCATGGACGTGGCCAGCGAGGCGATCTCCAAGGCGCTGCTGGACAAGGCTGTCGGCGTGGACGACCACAAGGCCGTCGCCAACGTCGCGACCATCTCCGCGCAGGACGCCACGATCGGCGAGCTGATCGCCGACGCGATGGATCGGGTCGGCCGCGACGGTGTGATCACCGTCGAGGAGGGCTCGACGCTGGCCACCGAGCTCGAGGTCACCGAAGGCCTGCAGTTCGACAAGGGTTTCATCTCGCCGAACTTCGTGACCGACGCCGAGGCGCAGGAAGCGGTTCTCGAGGACCCGTACATCCTGATCAGCACGCAGAAGATCTCCTCGGTGGAGGAGATGCTGCCGCTGCTCGAGAAGGTTCTGCAGTCCGGCAAGCCGCTGCTCATCATCGCCGAGGACGTCGAGGGCCAGGCCCTGTCCACCCTCGTGGTCAACGCGATCCGCAAGACCTTCAAGGTCGCCGCGGTCAAGGCACCCGGCTTCGGGGACCGGCGCAAGGCGATGCTGCAGGACATGTCCATCGCGACCGGTGGCGAGCTGATCGCCCCCGAGCTGGGATACAAGCTGGACCAGGTCACCCTGGACATGCTCGGCACCGCTCGGCGCGTCGTGGTGGACAAGGAGACCACGACCATCGTGGACGGCGGCGGCCGCCCGGCCGAGGTGCAGGACCGCGTCGCACAGATCCGCAAGGAGATCGAGGCGTCGGACTCCGACTGGGACCGGGAGAAGCTTTCGGAGCGGCTGGCCAAGCTCTCCGGTGGCATCGCGGTCATCAAGGTCGGCGCGGCCACCGAGGTCGAAATGAAGGAGCGCAAGCACCGCATCGAGGACGCCATCTCGGCGACCAAGGCGGCGGTCGAGGAAGGCACCGTCCCCGGTGGCGGCGCCGCGCTCACGCAGATCGCTTCGTTGCTCGACGGCGACCTTGGCCTCACCGGCGAGGAAGCGGTCGGCGTGCGGATCGTCCGCAAGGCCCTCGACGAGCCGGTGCGCTGGATCGCGCAGAACGCCGGTCACGACGGCTTCGTCGTGGTCGGAAAGGTGCGCGAGCTGGGTTGGGGCCACGGCCTCGACGCGGCCACCGACTCGTACGTCGACCTGACGGCAGCCGGCATCATCGACCCGGTGAAGGTGACCCGCAATGCGGTCTCCAACGCGGTATCGATCGCCGGACTACTGCTCACCACGGAGAGCCTCGTGGTCGAGAAGCCGGCCGCGCCGGAGCCGGCCGCAGCCGGCGGGCACGGCCACAGCCACGGCGGCCACGGCCACCAGCACGGCCCCGGCTTCTGACCGAGGGACGACCGGAAGGCGCGTCGGCTTGGCCGGCGCGCCTTCAGTTGGTCGGGGCGCGACTCAGCACGTTGCCGCTCACTGCCAGGGTCGGTCCGGTCCGGATATTCCCACAGGGGCGGATCGAAAGGCGGGCCGCGCTCGGCCAGGCCGGCGAACGTCTCCTCGTTGACAAGGGCGCTAACATGCGGCCGTGGACATCCGAGCTTCGGACGAAGACCGGCAGCGGGTGGTGACCGCCCTCGAGCGGCATACCGGCGCCGGACGCCTGACGCTCGATGAATTCGCCAGCCGGATCGACGCCGCGTGCGGTGCCAGCACCATGGCCGAGCTGGCGGCGGTGACCAGCGACCTGCCGGCGATCGAGGACCGGCCGCGACGTGCGTTGCTATTGCTCTGCACGGTCGCCATGGTGACGATGGTGTTGCTGGCTGTAGCGCTGGAGTTGCGCACCTGACGCAGCTTCGCTGAAGTCGGGCCGGCCGGCTAGCGGTTCACCGGCGTGAAGTCCCATACGTGCGGGTCCCGGGCGACCAAATGGTCCGGCGGGGGCGGCAGGCTCTCGGGACTGTGGCGCCACTTCGAGATGACCACGATGCGGTGGTCCGTGGACGAGTAGACATCGCTCGACACGTGCTGCGGCAACACCTCCAGCTTCGGCAACGCATGGTCGCAGACCCAGCTCAGCAGCTCATCGAAGCCGCTTCCCAGCGCCCGCACCTCCCACATCCGCGCAATCATCCGCACTGCCCCCTTCACAAAGCGACCGTCGTCAATGGCATGGCCGGGTCGGCCGGGAGGTCGAGGCGGCTTGGCCCGACCCCGGCGGCGACCAGGTGCGCCCCCAGGGCCGCCACCATGGCGCCGTTATCCGTGCACAGGCTCGGTCGCGGTACGCGTACCCGGATGCCGTGCTGCTCGGCTCTCTGCTGGGCCAGCACCCGCAGGCGCGAGTTGGCCGCGACTCCGCCGCCGATGACCAGCGTCTCGACGCCTTGCGCGCGACACGCGTCGATCGCCTTCGCGGTGAGCACGTCGCAGACGGCGTCCTGGAAGCTGGCCGCCACGTCGGCGACCGGCACCGGCTCGCCGTCGCGCAGGCGGCCCTCGACCCAGCGCGCGACCGCGGTCTTGAGGCCGGAGAACGAGAAGTCGAAGCGGTGCGTGGCCATGTCCTTGGGCGCGGTGAGACCACGGGGGAACGAGATCGACGCGGCGTCGCCGTCGCGCGCGGCGCGATCGATGACCGGCCCGCCGGGGAATCCTATGCCGAGGAGCCGCGCGACCTTGTCGAACGCCTCACCGGCCGCGTCGTCGATGGTCGCACCCAGCGCAGTCACCCCGGCGGTCAGGTCGTCGACCAGGAGCAACGACGAGTGGCCGCCAGAGACCAGCAACGCGACGGCCGGCTCGGGAAGCGGTCCGTGTTCGAGTCCGTCGACGGCGACGTGCGCCGCGAGGTGATTCACCCCGTATATCGGCTTGTCCGCGGCCAACGCGTATCCCTTGGCCGCCGCGACCCCGACAAGGAGAGCCCCTGCCAGTCCCGGTCCCGCCGTCACGGCGATCGCGTCGATGTCGGCAAGCGCGACCTTCGCGTCGTCGAGGGCACGTTGCATGGTGGGCACGATCGCCTCGAGGTGGGCGCGGCTGGCCACTTCAGGCACCACGCCACCGAACCGGGCGTGCTGCTCCACGCTGGATGCCAACGCGTCGGCGAGCAGCGTGTGGCCTCGTACGATGCCGACACCGGTCTCGTCGCAGGAGGTCTCGATTCCGAGGACCAGTGGTTCGTCAGGCACTTCTCATCATCACCAGGGCGTCGGTGTTGCTGGGCTGGTAGTAGCCCCGACGGATGCCGACCGGCTCGAAGTCGTACGTGGCGTAGAGGCGCTGCGCGGGCTGGTTGTCGACCGCCACCTCGAGGAGCACTCGGGTCACATCCTTTCGCTCGGCCTCAGACAACAACGCCTCCAGCAGCCGGCGCCCGACGCCGCGCCGCTGGGCGGTCTTGGCCACGGCGAGGTTCTGGATCCACGCCTCGGACGTGTCCACGATGGACAAGCCGGCATATCCGCAGATCTCCGGATCGAGCGCGACGAGGTAGAACCGCCGCTGGGCCAGCTCGTTCCAGAACATGGCGGCGGACCACTTCTCCGCGCCGAACAGATCCTCCTCGATCGGCAGCACGTCTGCGATGTGCCACCACCGAAATCGCTCGATCTTCATCTCCGCACGTGCTTGCTGTACTGGGAGACCTGCTTGCGTTCGGAGGATTCCACCGCGTCGGGGCGGCGCAGATAGAGCGGGGTGAGGCGTTCCCCTTCGACGCCGGCGCGGATGCGATCGGCGGCCAGCGCGGCCAGAGCGGCACCAGGCGGGTAGAGCAGCATCTCGTCGATGGGCAGGCCGAGGACTTCGCTGTACATCAGCGCGCCCTCCCCCACCGCGCGGTCCGCGTCAACGGTGAGCTCGGCCGGCTTGGCCACCCGGGGCTCGGTGACGCGCCTGCCGTCGCGATAGGTCGCGTGGTACACCTCGCGCCGGCGCGCGTCGGTCGCGACCAGCACGCGGCCCGGTCCGGCGGCCCGGCCGAGAGCGTCGAGCGAGCAGACGCCGTACGTGGGGATGCCCAGCGCCTGACCCATGCTGGCGGCGGTGGCCAGACCGACCCGCAGGCCGGTGAACGGACCTGGTCCGATGCCGGCCACGATCGCACCCAGGTCGGCGGCCTTGACGGCGGCTTCGCTCAACGTCTCCCGGATCTGCGGTGCGAGCAGTTCGCCGTGTGCGCGCGGGTCGACGGTTCGGCGCTCGGCGACGCCCCGCAGGCCGGCGCTGGTGACCTCGGCGACCGCCACGGTTGAGGCGGGCGTCGCGGTGTCGAGGGCGAGTACGAGCACGTCGTGCACCCTAGCCCCGGAGATCCCAGTCGATGACCGGGCGGCCCGCCTCGGCCAGGGCCTTGTTGGCCGTGCTGAACGGACGCGCGCCCCGGAACCCCTTGGTGTTGAGCGGACTCGGGTGCCCCGCCGCCAGCACCACGTGCGCCGGATTCGTGATCAGGGCGGCCTTCTTGCGCGCGTACCCGCCCCACAGCAGGAAGACCACGCAATCGTCGCGGACATTCAGGGCCCGGATCGTCGCGTCGGTGAACGCCTCCCAGCCCTTGCCGGTGTGCGACGCGGCCGCGGTGGCCCGGACGGTCAGCACCGCGTTGAGCAGCAACACGCCCTGGCGCGCCCAGCCTGTCAGGTCGCCCGACGTGGGCGGCGCAACGCCGACGTCCTCGGCCAGTTCTTTGAACACGTTGCGCAACGACGGCGGAATCCGCACGCCCTCGCGGACGCTGAAGCTGAGCCCGTGCGCCTGCCCCGGCCCGTGATAGGGGTCCTGTCCCAGGATGAGCACACGCGCCCGATCCGGTGGGCACAGCCGGTAAGCCGCGAACAAGTCCTCGATCGGCGGATAGATCGCGTGCGTCGCATACTCGGCCGTCACGAACGCGCTCAGCGCCGTCGTGGCGGCGTCGTCGAGGAACGGCTGCATCGCCACACGCCAGTCGGTCGGCAGCATTTCGGGCAGGTTCACAGCTTCTCCAGCCGGGCATACCAGTCGCCACCGTGTCCCAGCAGGTCGATCACCCGGGTGTCGTCGTCCAGGCGGTCGATCCGTACGTTCAGATAGTCGTCGTTCAAATGCTCCGCCAGGCCCTCTCCCCACTCCACTACGGTCACCGAGTGCTCCGCCGAGGCATCCAGGTCGAGGTCGTCGATCTCCAGCCGCGGGTCGGGCCGATCCCCCAGCCGGTACGCGTCCGCGTGCACCAGCGGCAGCCGGCCCTTGTGGACCCGGGCGATGACGAACGTCGGCGAAGTGATGTCGCCCTGCACCTCCAGACCAGCCCCGATGCCCTGGACCAAGGCGGTCTTGCCGGCCCCGAGCGGCCCGGTGAGCAGCACCAGGTCGCCCGGCCGCAGGATCGCGGCGAGCCGGCGGCCGAATTCCCGGGTTTCCTCGACGGTGGCCGTCTCGCTCTTCACGAGATCTTCTCCAGGAACGGAAGGACCACGGCGTTGACCTCGGCGGCCTTCTCGAGCATGACCACGTGACCGCTGTTGTCGATCTTCACAAGCTCGGCTTCCGGCAGGTACTTCAGGATCTCCTCGGAGTGGGTCACAGGAGTCAGATAGTCCTTCGTGCCAACGATCACCAGCACCGGCACGCCGCGCAGCGCGGACAGAGCCGGAAACCGGTTATGCGTGTAGAGGGTATGCAGGTATTTGGTCAGCGTCTCCACCGAGGTTTTGGAGTTCATCTGCTCCACGAAGGTGACCAAGGTTGGACTGGGCCGATCGTCGCCGAAGCCGTACCGGCGGGTGAGCAGCCAGGCCAGGTCCGACGAGGCGAACCGGGCCTTGTCGATCGCGCCGCCACCCAGCCTGGCCGCGCCGCCCCAGATCGGAAAGAACGGGGCGCTCGCCCGGGCGACCAGGGTCGGCAACCCCAGCTTCGTCTTGTCGATCAGCCCGGCCGACGTGGAGATCAGCACCACGCCGGTCACCCGCTTGCCGAACCACTCCGGATACTGCTCGGCGAACGCCATGATCGTCATGCCGCCCATCGAGTGCCCGACCAGGATGATGGGGCCGTCCGGCACGGTCGCGTTGAGGACCGCGGCCAGTGACTTGCCAAGCGCGGCGATGTCGTAGTTGCCGGACTTCAGCTTGCTGGATCGGCCATGCCCCGGCTGGTCGTAGAAGACCATCCGCTGGTCGCCGCGTTCGGCGAGCACCTTGCGCTGGAAGTAGAAGGTGCCCATGTCCAGCGCGAAGCCGTGCACGAACACGATGGTCGTCCTGCCGTTGGACTGCTTCGGTTCGATGATCTCGACGTGCAGGTCGGTGCCGTCCGCCGCGGTGACCGTCAATTCCTTGTCGAACGGCTGGTCGCCGAACTCCTCATCCTTGTACGGGTCACCAGGCTTGTTGAGCGAGTTGCGGACGAGCGCACGCTCGACCGCGAAAGCGGTGGCGAGCCCGGCCGCGGCGACACCGACGACCGCGCCGACGATGCCGACCTGCTTGGCGCGGCGCCCCCTCCGGGTCGAAGTCATCCGGCCTCCCCGTCGTACACGCGCGGCACCCGGCTGCCGCCGAACCTGGTCACGATCTCGTAGTTGATGGTGCCCGCGGCGGCGGCCCAGTCGTCGGCGGTGGGGCGCTCAGGTCCGAACAGGGTCGCCACGTCGCCGGGCGCAACCGGGTCGTCGCCGCAGTCGAGCACGATCTGGTCCATGCAGACACGGCCCGCGATGGTGCGGACCTTGCCGCCCAGCTCGACCGGACCTGCGTTGGATGCGTGGCGTGGTACTCCGTCGCCGTAGCCCAGCGGGATCAGGGCCAGCGTGGTGTCCCGGGTGGTGTGGTAGCTGAGTCCGTAGGAGACGCCCTGACCGGCAGGCACACGCTTGGTCAGCGCCACCCGGGCCCGTGCGGTCATGGCGCGGCGTAGACCGTACTGCCGGCCCTCGATCGGGGAGAGCCCGTAGATCGCGATGCCCGGACGTACCAGGTCGTAGTGAGCATCCGGGCGGGTCAGGGTGGCGGCCGAGTTGGCGATGTGCCGGTATCGCGGGCTTATCCCGTACCGCTCGGCCACGGCCAGCCCGTCGGCGAACGCAGCCAGCTGCCGGTCGATGCTCTCGTGACCGGGCGCGTCCGCGTACGCGAAGTGGCTCCACACCCCCACCACGTCGATGTCGCCGTCGGCCTGCGCCTTCGCGGCCGCCTCGAGCACGGTGGGCCACTCCGCCGCGGTCGCCCCACCACGGGCCAGCCCGGTGTCGAGCTTGAGGTGTACGCGCGCGGTACGTTGCGCGTGATGTGCGGCCGAAACCACTTCGGCCAGCTGCGAGATGCTGGCGGCGTTCAGGTCGACCTCGGCGGCCACGGCGTCGTGCAGCGGCAGACCCGGCGCCGTCAGCCAGGCCAGCACGGGCGCCGTGATGCCGTCACGCCGCAGCTCCAGCGCCTCGTCGAGGGTCGCGACGCCGAGCCAGGTCGCGCCGCCGGCCAATGCGGCCCGGGCGGACGGCAGCATGCCGTGGCCGTAGCCGTCCGCCTTCACGACCGCCATCACCTCGGCGGTTGTTCGGGCACGCAGCATCGCCACATTGCCGCGAATCGCGTCCAGATCGATCCGGACCTCGGCCTGCCACATGACTCTCAGCCTACTGACCGGTATCGCCACGGAGCGTGTCCCGGATCACCGCGCGCAGGGCGGAAGCCACATCCGGCGAAGTCACCGGGCCGTCCTCGGCTGCGCGGCGGCCGGCCAGCCCGTGCACGTACGCGGCCGCCACCGCCGCCCGCTCCGGCGGGACACCGCCGGCGAGCAGCGAACCCAGCAAACCGGCCAGCACGTCACCGCTGCCGGCGGTGGCCAGCGCGGAACTGGCGGTCGGATTGGCCCAGGTTTCACCCGCGGGGGTGGCCACCACGGTCCGGTCACCCTTGAGTAGGACCACCGCATTGATCCAGGCGGCGAGCTTGCAGGCCGCCGCCACACGGTCGGCGCCGGGCGGCTCGCCGGCCAGTCGCTCGAACTCGCCGTCGTGCGGCGTGATCACCAGCGGCGCATCCCGCCGCAGGTCTTCCGCGTGCTGGCCGTCGACCAGCAGGGTCAACGCATCCGCGTCCAGCAGGACCGGCAGCGAGGAGGCCAGCACACTGCGCAGCTCGGTACGGGCGTTGTCGTCTGTACCGAGACCGGAGCCGCAAACCCAGGCCTGCACCCGGCCGGCGTCGGCGACCCGGGGCACGGCGACCACGGAGGGATGCGCGCGGACGACCTCCTGGTAGGCGCTACCCGCATAGCGCACCATTCCGGTCGGCCCGGCACACGCTCCGGCGACCGAGAGAATGGCCGCTCCCGGATACTGGGCCGAGCCCGTGGCCACACCGACCACGCCGCGGCTGTACTTGTCCGACTCCGGACCCGGCCGCGGCCACCACTCGGCGATCTGGGCTGCATCCGGCACCCGGATCGCCGGGTCGGCGCGGAGCGTCTGCGCGAGCCCGATGTCGACCAGGTCGAGTTGGCCCACTCGGGCGGCGGCCGGACCGACGAGGTGTGCCGGTTTCAGGCACCCGAAGGTGACCGTCACGTCAGCGGTGACCGCCTCGCCGGGCACATCGCCGGTGTCCACGGTGACGCCACTCGGCACGTCCACCGCGACGACGGTGGCCGGCCCCGCCATGTCCTTCAGGCGCGCCACGATTCCCGCGGCGGATGGGCGCAGGCCGCCACTCGCCCCGATGCCGACGATGCCGTCGAGCACCAGATCGGCACGTGCGGGCAGCTCTCGTACGGTGAAGCCACCGGCTCGCCGGAGCGCGGCCAGCCCGGCGAGATGGACCCGTTCGGGACTCAGCAGCAGCGCCCGGACTTGGGCGCCGCGCACGGCCAGGCGCGCACCCGCGTACAGCGTGTCTCCGCCATTGTCGCCGCTGCCGACCAGCAGCAGCACGTGCGATCCGTAGACGCCACCCTGCTCCTCGAGGAGCAGCACGCACCGGCGCGCCAGCCCGGCGGCCGCTCGCTGCATCAGCGTGCCGTCGGGCAGCGTTGCCATCAGGGCGTTCTCCGCGGCTCGTACGTCCGCGACCCGCCATGCCTGCCGCATGTGATCCTCCCGTGGTTCGTGCCCCATCTTCTATCCGCGGGGTACGACAACTTTCCGGCGTCCGCCGCCGCCGGTCACGTCAGGCTTCCGCCACCACCATGGCGGAGGCGATGCCGCCGTCGTGCGAGAGCGAAATGTGCCAGCGATTGATCCCGCGCTCCGCGGCGATCGCGGCGACGGTACCGGATACCGTGAGCCACGGCCGCCCATCCGGATCGGCGACGATCTCGCAGTCGTGCCAGCGCAGGCCGGTCGGTGCGCCGAGCGCCTTGGCGACCGCCTCCTTAGCCGCGAAGCGGACCGCCAGCGACTCCGCCGATCGGGGGTTGCCGGACACGGTCAGCCGTTCGCCGTCGGTGAACAACCGGTCCAGGAGCAGGGGCGTGCGCTCGAGCGCCCGCGTGAAGCGCTCCACCAGGACCACGTCGATACCGACAGCCACGATCACGGCACAACCCTAATGCGGCGCGCAGATTAGCCGCGGCGTCCGTCGTGGGCAAGGCCTGTGCAGATCCACCGGTACGCGCGGAGCCCGCTGTCCACAGCCCTCGATTTCTGTCGTAGCCGACCCCTACCTTCGGCGCATCCCGTTCCCCGGCCTGGAGGTAGCCGATGCACTTCGAAATGGATGTCGTGGCGGTGCAGGACTGCGCGGCCGCCATCTCCGACCTCGGCACACAGGTCGTCGCGGGTGCCGCACGGGCGCCGGCCACGGAGGCCGTGCCACGCTGGGCGACCGCGGACGCGACCAGCCTGCTGCTCACCGGATGGGATCGTCGCCTGCGTGCGCTGGGCGGCGATGTCGTGGAGGCCGCCGGCCAGATCGTCGCGGCGGTTGCCGACTACCAGGATGCCGACGACCGGGCCGCACGGCGCCTCCGGAGCGTGTGGTGAGCGCGCTCGTGGCTGACGTGACGTACGCCCGGCTGCTGGTAACAGATCCGCACCGGTGGCGAGCCGCGGCGCTCGCCTGGCGCAGTTGGGCGTCGGCCGCTGGTCGCTGGGCCGCCGCCCTGAGCGGTCAGGTGGCCCGGCTCCGGTCCGCCTGGTCCGGTGCGGCGGCGACCGCGGCCGCCGACCAGCTCGGCAAGCTGCGCCGAGTGCTCGACCTGTTCCGGGTGATCTGCTGGGCCGCCGATCAGGCACTCAGTGAGTTCGCCGCGGCGCTGGTCCGGTCCCGCGCGCTGCTCGCCTCGGCGGTCGAGACGGCCGGCCGCGCCGGACTGGTGATCGACGATCGCGGCCGGGTCGAGTCGCCGGCCCGCCGGGCGGGATCGCCGTTCTGGTCGGCGGCATTGACCACGACCGCACGGGAGGCGGTTTCTCAGCTGGCGGCGGGGCTGCGGGTGGCCGCACGGGCCGACGACCTGGCCGCCGGGCGGCTGTCCGAGCTGGCGGAGTCGTCGGTGCCGCCACCACCCGCGGCCGCGCTGCCGCCGCCGACCGCCACACCCGCCGAGGTGCGTCGCTGGTGGGACGGCCTGACACCGGCGCAGCGCCGCTGGCTGGCGGCCACCGAGCCGGCCTGGCTCGGGCCACGAGACGGCGTACCGGCGGCGTATCGCGACCTGGCCAACCGGCTCCGGCTGGAGGAGCAGCGCGCCGAACTCGACCGGGCCATCGCCGCCGCAGGCGGCCATGACTCGCGACGACTGCGGGAGCTTCGTGAGGGGCTGGACGCCCTACGGGCCCGGCTTGACGACGGCGACCGGCCGCGGGGTTACCTTCTCCGGCTCGATCTCGCCGAGGAAGGCCGTGCGGTGGTCGCGCTCAATGACCCGGATCAGGCCCATAACGTGCTCACACACGTGCCGGGCATGACCGCCGGACTGGCCTCCTCCGGCCGGGAGCTGTCCCGCGCCGAGCGGGTGGCGGCACGTGCGAACGAGCTGGACCCGGCCCGATCGACAAGTGCGGTGATGTGGCTTGACTACGATGCGCCAGACTTCCTGGGCGAGGCCGCCGGCCGGTCCCGCGCCGTGGACGGCGCCACCCGGCTGCGCCGGTTTCAGGATGGTCTGCGGGCCACCAACGAGCAGGACGCTGTCCGGCTGACCGTGCTGGGACACAGCTACGGCTCGCTGGTGGTCGGCTCGGCCGCCTCCACACCGGGGCTCGCTGCGGACGGCGTGGTGTTCGTCGGGTCGCCGGGCGTGGGTGCGGAGAACGCCGCCGACTTGCACGTGCCGCCGGGCCAAGTGTGGTCCACCACCTCGCGCACCGACGCGATCCAGTATGCGGCGGCGGCGCCGCAGAGCCTGCTCGAAGATCTGGTACTGGCCCGTACCGTCCCGCTCGTCGGGCCGATCCTGGCATTCGGGACGCCCGAGGACGAGCTGTGGCACGGCCGTAACCCGAGCGACCCCGGCTTCGGCGCGCGGGTGTTCAAGAGCCAGGTGGGAGCCGGTCACCTCGGCTATTGGGAGAGGGGGCGTCCGGCGCTCGACGCGCTGGCCGACATCGCCGTGGGGTGGGGCGATGTCATTCCACGGTGACCGACTTCGCCAAGTTGCGCGGCTGGTCGACGTCGTGACCACGGGCGGCGGCGATCTCGCAGGCCAGAATCTGCAGGGGAACCGTGGTCATCAGTGGTGCGAGCAGGGTCGGCGTTTGGGGCACCCGGATCAGGTGATCGGCGTAGGCGGCCACCCCGTCATCACCCTCCTCGGCGATGACGATGGTGCGTGCTCCCCGCGCACGTACCTCCTGGATGTTGGAGACAACCTTGTCCCGCATCACGCCCCGGCCGGCCGGCGAGGGCACCACACAGACCACCGGAGTGCCCTTGTCGATCAGCGCGATCGGGCCGTGTTTGAGCTCCCCGGCGGCGAAGCCTTCGGCGTGCATGTAGGCGAGTTCCTTGAGTTTCAGCGCGCCCTCGAGCGCGACCGGGAAGCCGACGTGGCGGCCGATGAAGAGCACGGTGGACGCGGTCTTCAGGTCCCGGGCCAGGGCGCGGACGTCCTCCATGCCGTTCAGCAGCTCCCGCAGGTTGTCCGGTGTGCCCCGCAGCCGGGACACCACGGCCGCGACCTCGTCGGCGTACATGACGCCGCGGACCTGGGCCAGGTGCAGGCCGATCAGGTAGCAGGCGACCAGCTGCGTGAGGAACGCCTTGGTGGAGGCGACGGCGATCTCCGGGCCGCCGTACGTATAGAGCACGGCGTCCGACTCGCGCGGGATCGTCGAGCCGTTGGTGTTGCAGATTGCCAGGACACGGGCCTTCTGCTCCTTGGCGTGCCGCAGCGCCATCAGGGTGTCCATCGTCTCGCCCGACTGGCTGATTGCGATCACCAGGGTCGAGCGGTCGAGGATCGGGTCGCGGTAGCGGAACTCGCTGGCCAGCTCGACCTCGCACGGTATGCGCACCCAGTGTTCGATCGCGTACTTGGCCACCATCCCGGCGTGGTACGCCGTACCGCAGGCGATGATGAAGACCTTGTCGACGTCCCGGAGATCCTGGTCGGTGAGCCGGACCTCGTCGAGGACGATGTCGCCGCGGTCGGAGAGCCGGCCGAGCAGGGTGTCCGCGATGGCCTGCGGCTGCTCGGCGATCTCCTTCAACATGAAGTAGTCGTATCCGCCCTTCTCGGCGGCCGAGGCGTCCCAGTCGATGTGGAACTCCTTGCCTTTGGCGGCCTCGCCGAAGAAGTCGGTGATCGCGATGGCGTCCGGGGTGATCAGGACGACCTGATCCTGGCCCAGCTCGACCGCGTCGCGAGTGTGCTCGATGAACGCGGACACGTCGCTGGCGAGGAAGTTCTCGCCCGCACCGCGACCCACGACGAGCGGCGAGTTGCGCCGCGCGGCGACGACCGCGCCGGGCACCTGGACATCGGTGGCGAGCAGCGTGAACGCGCCTTCGAGCCGGCGAACGGTCCGGCGCATGCCCTCGGCCAGCAGCTGGGGGCCATCCTCGGCACCGTTTTCGCGCAGAACGCGCATCTCGGCGGCCAGCAGGTGGGCGGCGCACTCGGTGTCGGTGTCGCTGATGAACTCGACGCCCGTCGCCTCGAGCTCCGCACGCAACCGGGCGAAGTTCTCAATGATGCCGTTGTGGATGACGGCAACCTGCCCGTCGCCGGACAGATGCGGGTGGGCGTTACGGTCGGTGGGTCCACCGTGCGTCGCCCACCGGGTGTGCCCGATGCCGGTAGTTCCGGTGGCGATGCCGTCGCTGGCGCGTTCGGCCAGCGCCTTCTCGAGGTTGGCCAGCTTGCCGGCACGCTTCTCGGTCAGAACGACAGCGCCATCGATCACCGCGACGCCAGCGGAGTCGTATCCGCGGTACTCCAGGCGCCTAAGGCCGTCGAGCACGATACTGAGGGCCGGACGATTCCCAACGTAACCCACGATCCCACACATGTGGGGCAGCGTAGCCGACATTCGCTCACGCGTCATGCGCAAGACCCATACTTTCGCGCATCGTACGTGATTGAAATACCCGTTCGGCCAGAGCCGCACCCATTCATCGGCGTCGCCACCCGCGGTCGGGCCAGGCGGTCTTCGGCATACGCCAAAAGGCCCACGATGCCCACGGCCGGTCAGATCCGCGATTCCGGTCGGTTGCGCACCGGACTTTGTCGATCCGAACGAGCAGGCTCCGCGCTGACCGTGTACGTGCAGCGATTTGGTGATCGATATGTGGCGTACACAACGTACCGTCGGCTTACGCGCCCAGACGGGTGCTCGCCCTGGGAGAGACGATTGAGCAACCAGCCGCCCTCGGACCCGCAGCGGGACAACTCCGAGCCGCCCGGCCGGCCCCCGAAATACCGGCCGGGCTATGCACCGCTGCCCCCCGTGGCCTCGCAGAACCCGCCGACCTCGCAGCTTCCGCCAGACCTCGACTATGCCGCCGCACCGGAGTACGGGTCGCCACCCGATTACCACAGCCCTCCGCCGCCGGGGTACAACGGACCGGATTACGGACCAGCCGTGCCGGCTCCGCGGAAGAGCAACGCCCCGCTGATCGGCGTCATCGTTGCCGTCACGCTGCTGCTCTGCGGTGGTGTGGCGACGGCCGGCGCGCTGATCGTCGACAACGTCTCCGAACGGGCCAAAGAGGCCATCGAGCCGACCGCCGAGCCCACCCCGCCGACGGTGCCGACTGAGACCCCTGGGCTGCCCACCAAGCTGCCCGGCTTCCCCACGGATCTGCCTGGTCTGCCCACGGATCTACCCGATCTGCCCACGGATCTGCCGAACCTGCCCGGCGTCGGTAAGAAGATCACCGTGGTCTACGAGGTGAGCGGCGACGGTCCGGCCGAGATCGTCTACACCGAGAAACTCGGCGAGTCGCCGAAACGGGTGTCCAGCGCCAAGCTTCCGTGGAAGGTCACCAGATCGATGGATGGCGTGGCACTCGTTTCGGTAACCGCGATTCGCACCGGCACCGGCTCCGGCACGATCAGATGCCGGGCCACCGTGGACGGCGAGAAGGTGGCTGAACGCACTCGCGAGGGCACCTTCGCCGCGGCGTCCTGTACCAAGATGATCCTCAGCTAGCCGCGACAGAACCCGCCGACCGGGCGCATCGGGCGAGATGCGGGCCGCCGTAGGGTGACCGGTGTGACGACGACACCGGCCGAATCGCTTGTCGCTCGCATGCGGCCCTTCGGCACCACGATCTTCACCGAGATGTCCGCGCTTGCCGCCCGTACCGGTTCAATCAACCTCGGCCAGGGCTTCCCAGACACCGACGGACCGCCCGAGATGCTCGCGGCGGCCGCCGACGCGCTGAGGTCGGGCGCGAACCAATACCCACCACTGCCCGGCATCCCGGCTCTGCGGTCGGCGATCGTCGCCCACGAGAAGCGGTTCTGGGATCTGGACCGGGACGCGGACACCGAGGTCGTGGTCACCGCGGGCGCGACCGAGGCGATCGCGGCGAGCATCCTGGGCCTCTGCGAACCGGGAGACGAGGTGGTGTGCTTCGAGCCGTACTACGACTCGTACGCGGCATCCATCGCCCTGGCCGGGGCGGTCCGGCGGCCGGTCACCCTCCGGCCCGGAGCGGATGGGCGGTATGCCTTCGACGAGGCCGAGCTGCGGGCGGCCTTCGGCTCCCGTACCCGGTTGGTGCTGCTCAACACGCCACACAATCCCACCGGCAAGGTCTTCACGGCGGACGAGCTCGCGCTGATTGCCGGGCTTTGTCAGCGGCATGACGTGTACGCCGTGACCGATGAGGTCTACGAGCACTTGGTCTTCACCGACGCATCCGGGCCGCATGTGCCGATCGCGACGCTGCCCGGCATGCGCGACCGCACGCTGCGAATCTCCTCCGCCGGAAAGACCTTTTCCTGCACCGGTTGGAAGATCGGCTGGGCGACCGGCCCGGTGCACCTGGTATCAGCGGCGATGAGGGTGAAGCAGTTTCTGACGTTCGTGAACGGCGCTCCACTGCAGCCGGCCGTCGCGGTGGCGCTCGGCCTGCCGGACACCTACTTCACCGAGTTCCGCGCCGCCTTGGAGGCCCGGCGCGACCGCCTGGTCGCCGGCCTGATCGACGCGGGTTTCCAGGTCCTGCCGTCGGAGGGCACATACTTCGTCACGGCCGAAATCACCCCGCTCGGAGGCAAGGACGGCGTGGAGTTCTGCCGCACGCTGCCAGATCGCTGCGGTGTGGTGGCCGTGCCGACCCAGGTGTTCTACGACCATCAGGACGCCGGTCGGCATCTGATCCGCTTTGCGTTCTGCAAGCGCGAGGCGGTCATCGACCAGGCCGCGGCTCGCCTGCGCACGCTGGCCTAGCCATGGCCTAACACCACCCCGTGCGCCCTGCCCGCGCAACCCGCGCGCCCTGCCCGCGCAACCCGCGCGCCCTGCCCGCCCCACCCCGCGCCCCACCCCCGCGCCC
>Ga0081539_10002746_pt1 | contig 23734 bp, 20 predicted proteins | sample TabmetS4T2R2_FD_71023 | JGI IMG/M metagenome (GOLD analysis project Ga0081539, IMG submission 71023) | Tabebuia heterophylla rhizosphere microbial communities from the University of Puerto Rico - S4T2R2 | ecosystem: Host-associated > Plants > Roots > Rhizosphere ...
GTCGACGCGCAGACCGCGCTCGAGCTCTACACCCGCGGCGCCGCGGCCGTCGCCTGCGCGCCCGAGCGCGGCCGCCTCGCGCCCGGCGCCCCGGCCGACCTCGTCGCCCTGGGCGTCGACCCGCTGCGCGCCACGCCGGAGGAGTGCCGCGACGGCGAGGTCCTGATGACGATGGTCGGCGGGGACGTCGTGTTCCAGGCCTGAGGCCCTACGTCGGGTTGCCCTTGTCCTTGAAGAGCTTCTTGTTGAACGCGATGAGCTTGTCGTAGTTGTCGACGAAGTACGCGCTGTCGTAGCTCGCGGTCTCGCGACCGGGTGCGTTCGGCAGCCCCTGCTTGGTCTCCTCGTCCATGTGGTCGAACGCCGCCTTGAAGCCGGGGCCGTAGTGCGTGCGCTTGCAGAACTCGGCGATGCGCTGCGGGTCGGTGACCCAGCCTGCATACGCCTGGGCGGCATCCAGGTTCGGCGCGTCCGGGTTGATGATGAAGCAGTTCGGCGCCAGGATCGGCACGGCGTCCCACGCGACCGTCACATCGACTCCCTTGTTGACCAGGCCCTGGATGAGGCCGTTGGGCCCGATCGCGATGGAGCCCGACTTGCTCGTGAGGAGCGTCTGCATCTGGGGGTACTCGGTGTAGAAGACGAGGTCGTCCCAGATCGAGGCGATCTTCGCCTGGGCCCGCTCGAGGTCGAGCGGGTACAGGTCCGCCGGCGCGACGCCGTCGGCGAGGAGCGCCGGCTCGGCAACGCCCTCGTAGAAGCCCGGTCCGGGGACGATCCGCTTCCCGGGGAACTTCTTCGTGTCGTAGACGTCGGCCCAGCTCTTCGGGCCGTCCGCGCCGAACGTGCTCCGCAGGTGCCCCGCCACGTAGGCGGTGATGAACGTCTGGACGGAGTACTCCGCCTCGTCGGCGGGGATGTCGTTGTCCTCGCGCGGGATCGCGGGGTCGAGCTTCGGCAGCGGCTTGGAGCCGTTCTTGAGCGCGTACGGGATGAACCAGTTCGAGCTGTGCGACATGTCCCACTTGGCCTTCGTCGTGCCGAGGATCATGTCGTCGCCCAGGGAGCCCTCGATCATGGGCTCGATGGGGCGCACGCCCACGCGCTCCGCGAACGGCTTGACGAAGATCTCCGACCGCGCGTCCTGGGTCGTGCCGCCATAGCCCGCGATCACGAGCTGCTTGGACGTCACGCCGTCGAGCAGCTTGTCGATGCCGGAGGTCGCCGACGACGTGGCCGTGGAGGAGCCGCCGCTCGCGGATCCGGCGTCGTCGTCATCATCCCCGCACGCGGCGATCAGTCCTGGGAGCGCGAGCGCACCGACACCCAGACCGGCACGACCGAGGAACGCCCGCCGATCGAGTTCTGTTTCGCCGGGGCGAATGAGCCTACGCATTGTGTGGTCCTCCGGATGGATGTCTCGGGTACGACCCGGCGCGGATTGTATCCACATCTGGCACGATTGGGTCCCAAATATGATGATCGACGCCTACAACTCCGCGCGGGACGTCCGCGGGCGCTCCGACTACCTCACCTGGACCAGGAGCGCGCTGCACGCCCACGGCGGCTTCGGCTACGACCACCTCATGCGGTCGGTCGCGCCCGCGCTGCGTGAGCGCGACGTCGATCCTCGGCCACTGCTCATCGACGAGCCGCGGCGCCTGCTCGCTCGTTGACATTGGATCCAATAGCCATAGGATTGTCTCCATGTCCCTGAGCACGGCTCCCGCCCCGGCCGCGCCGGCGCGCCCGCGCGGCGGCCTGCGAGGGCTCCTCACCGGCTCCGGCGCCGGCTGGCTGCTCGGCCCGCCGCTCGTCTTCCTCGTGCTCCTGCTCGGGCTGCCGATCCTCTTCCTCGTCATCCGGACGTTCACGAACTCCGGGCTCTCGACCGCGCTCGACGACCAGAGCTTCCGGGAGGCGATCCCCCGGACGCTGCTCATGGCGGCGATCGTGACGGCGCTGACGCTCGTCGCCGGGACGATCTACGCGCTCGCGCTCGGCCTCGCGCCGCGCTGGGGGCAGGTGGTCCTGTTCGGCCTGCTGTTCATGATCTTCTGGACGCCGCTGCTCGTGCGCACGTACGGCTGGATCCTGCTGCAGCTGCCGCAGGGCGGCATCTACTGGGCGCTGCACGGCATCGGCCTGCTCGACGAGCCGCTCGAGGTCTACCAGAAGACCATCGCGGCCTATCCGGCGATGGTGCACGTGATGCTGCCCTACGCGGTGCTGCCGATCTTCCAGTCGCTGCGGCAGATCGAGCCGACGCAGCTGCGCGCCGCCCGCGTCATGGGAGCCAAGCCCCTGCTGACGATCCGGCGCGTCGTCCTTCCCCAGCTGCGGCCGGGGATGCTGTCGGCGGCGGTCCTCGTCTTCATCATCTCGCTGGGGTTCTACGTGACGCCGTCGCTGCTCGGCGATCCCACCTCGCCCACCGTCGCGGGACTCATCGGCTCGACGTTCAACCAGCCGCAGGCGGACAACGTGGCCTCGGCCATGAGCCTGCTTCTCCTGGCCGTCGTCGTCGTGGTGTACGCGCTGGCGGACCGCATCCTCGGGATGAGCAAGCAGTGGGAGCAGGAGCGGGCATGAACGACCTGCGCAGCGCCAGCGGCCGGGCTCGGACGCCGATCCTCGCGATCGGCGCGCTGCTCGGCTTGTTCCTCCTGCTGCCGATGCTCATCGTGGTACCGACCTCCTGGACCGGGACGCAGCTCATGGAGTTCCCGCCGCACGGCTTCTCGCTGCAGTGGTACGAGGCCCTCACCGAGGACGATCAGTGGACCACGCCGCTGTGGATCACGGTGCAGACGAGCCTCGCGGCGAGCCTCATCGCGCTCGTGATGGGCACGCTCGCCGGGCTGGGGATGCGACGTCTCACCCGCGCCCGCACCGGTGCGCTGCTGCGCAGCATCTTCATCATGCCCCTGGCGATCCCGTACATCGCCTACGCGCTCGGCGTCTACCAGCTGTTCCTCGAGCTGCCGGACGTCAGCGACACGCTGCTGCCGTTCATCCTCGCCCAGTCGCTCATCGCGTTCCCGCTTGTGTACGTCGTCGTCGCCGGCGGCCTGGCGCGGGTCGACCCCTCGCTCGGGCGCGCGGCGGCGACGATGGGCGCGCGGTGGCCGATGATCGCCTGGAAGATCGAGCTGCCCCTCATCCGGGGCAGCATCTTCGCCGGCTGGCTGTTCGCCTTCACGGTGTGCTTCGACGAGGCCACGCTCGCCCTGTTCCTCGCGCCGATCGACAAGACGACGCTGCCCCAGGAGCTCTACGGCGCGGCGTCGGAGTCGATCTCCCCCGAGCTGTCGGCCGTCTCCGTCGTGATCACGCTGCTGGCCGTGCTCGTGCTGACGTGCGGGACGCTGCTCACGAACCGGCTGTCAGCGAGGGGTCGGGCCGCGTAGCTCCGGCGCCCAGCGCCTCCTCCACCCCGGCGGCCACGCCGAGCAGTGTGAGCTCGCCCCGAGGGGCGCCCACGAGCTGCAGGCCGACGGGCAGGCCGTCCGGCGTGAAGCCGCCCGGCACGGATATCGCGGGGAGCGTGGTCGCCGAGACGCGCGAGCAGCTGCGCATCCATTCGATGTAGCCCTCGAGCCCGACGCCGTCGATCTCGGTGGGGTACTCCTGCTCGACGTCGAACGGGACGACCTGCGTGGTGGGCAGGGCAAGGACGTCGTAGTCGGCGAGCAGCGCGGCCGTGCGCCGGTAGAGCGCGGCGCGAAGCGCGCTGGCGCGCGAGACGTCCTCCGGGCGCAGCGCGAGACCCTGGGCGACGTTGGCGTGGATCGTCGCCTTGAACTGGTCCGGCGTCTTCTCGATGGCGGGCGACATGGCGACCATGCCCAGCGCGCGGAACGTCTCGAAGACCTCGTCGGCGCCGTCGAGGTCGGGCTCCAGGTCCACGACGACCGCCCCGTGAGCGGACAGTCGCTCCCGGGCGGCTGCGAGCACGTCGCGGATGTCGCGCTGGACCGGCAGGCCGCCGACGGTCGCGCTCCACGCGATGCGGACGCCCTCGAGGTCGCGCGGCTCCACCGCGGCGAACCCGGCCGGATCCTCGGCGAGGGCGATCGGGGAGACGGCGTCGTAGCCCGCGATCACCGACAGCAGCAGCCCGGCATCGCGGGAGGACCGTGCGATCGGCCCGAGGACCGGAAGCGGGTCGAAGGGGTCGTAGACGCTCTCGGACGGCACGCGCCCGGGCGACGGGCGCAGCCCGACGACGTTGCAGAACCCGGCGGGGTTGCGCAGACTCCCGCCGATGTCGGAGCCGTCGGCGAGCGGCAGCATCCCCGCCGCGACGGCGACGGCGGCGCCGCCGCTCGAGCCGCCGCACGTGCGCTCGGGGTCATAGGGGTTGCGGGTGGCCCCGAAGACGGGATTGAACGTCTGCGACCCGACGCCCCACTCCGGCGTGTTGGTCTTGCCGACGATGAGGGCGCCGGCCGCGCGCAGGCGCGCGGCGAGCAGGCAGTCGGCGTCCGGCACGTGATCGGCGAAGAGCGGCGACCCGTACGTCGTGCGCATGCCGGCGGTGTCCATGAGGTCCTTCACCGCGATCGGCAGGCCGTGGAGCGGGCCGATCACGTCCCCGGCGGCGACCGCCCGGTCGGCCTGCTCGGCCATCCTCAGGGCTTCGGGCTCGCCCAGCAGCGTGACGATCGCGTTCAGCGTCGGATTGAGCTCAGCGATGCGGTCCAGGTGCGCCCGCATCACCTCGACGGCGGACAGCTCGCGATCGCGTATCGCGCGCGCGAGGTCGTGGGCGCTCCACCAGTGCAACGCGGTCATCCGGCAGTCACACCTAGCAGACTGCCGCCATGGACATCATCGCGCTGACGCTCGGGCACGAGTTCACGCCCCGCCGGCTGTCGCTCGAAGGCGGCGGCGACGAGCGCCTGCGCCTGCCCATCATCGCGGCGCTCGTGGAGCTTCAGTCGGGCTGGGCCTTGCTGGACACCGGCATCTCGCCCGCGCTGCGCGACCCGGCGCTGGCCGAGGCGATCTACCGCGGCCGGCCGCCGGAGATCCCGGGCGACGGCCATCCGCTCCTCGCCGCGCTGCACGCGGCGGGCCTGGGCATCGGCGACATCGCGCTCGCGGCGGTCAGCCACCTGCACGTCGACCACAGCGGCGGCCTGCCGCTGCTGGAGCACGGGCCGCCGGTGTTCGTCCAGCGACGCGAGCTCGCCTTCGCGCGCTCGCCCGCCGCGGCGGCGGCCGCCTACGTCGTCGAGGACTACGCCGGCGCGATCGACTGGCGCGAGCTCGAGGGCGACGGGCCCATCGCGCCGGGCATCGACGCCGTCTTCACCCCTGGGCACACGCCGGGCCACATGTCCTATCGCGTGCGCGACGGGAGCCGGACGTGGCTGTTCGCGATGGATGCGATCGACCTCCAGGAGGGCATCGACGCGAACATCACGATCGGGTGGTCCGCCGTCGCAGGCGATGCCCCGCTGCGGCGCGCGTCCCACGACCGCCTCGTTGCGCTGGCGGCGCAGGAGGGCGCCACGCTCGTCGCCGGGCACTGCCCCGTCACCTGGCCGCCGCGGGGGCTTCGCGCGATCGAGGTCGCGTAGAGCCGAACTTTCCGCGGCGCTCGCGCATCTCCCCCTCGAACCATGACCCGAGGAGGACACCGATGTACGACGCGATCATCGTGGGAGCACGCGTTGCGGGCTCGGCGACGGCGATGCTCCTGGCCCGCCGCGGCCTGAATGTGCTCGCCGTCGACCGGGCCACGTTCCCGAGCGACACGCTGTCGACGCACCAGGTGCAGATGCCCGGCATCGCGCTCCTGGAGCGCTGGGGCGTGCTCGACCGGCTCCTCGCGGCCGGCACGCCGCCGACGCGGCATGTGCGCTTCGACCCGGGGCACGTGGTGCTCGAGGGCAGCTTTCCGGCCTACGACGGCGTCGACGCCATGTTCAGCCCGCGGCGCCGGCTCCTCGACACGGTGCTCGTCGACGCGGCGCGTGAGGCGGGCGCGGAGCTCTGCGAGCGCTTCTCGGTCGACGAGCTGGTCTTCGAGGATGGCCGCGTGACCGGAATCCGCGGCCGCGACGACCGCGGGCGGTCCGTGGTCGAGCGCTCGTCGCTCGTGATCGGCGCCGACGGCAGGCATTCCATCGTCGCCCGGACGGTGCGCCCGACCGCCTACCGGGAGCATCCGCCGCTCACGTTCGGCTACTACGCGTACTGGTCCGGCGTACCGGTCAACGGCGGCGAGATCTACTCTCGGGGGCGGCGGCTGGTCGGCGCGTGGCCGACGAACGACGAGCTGCTCATCACGTACGTCGCCGGCCCGATCGACGAGTTCCATGCGTTCCGATCCGACGTGGAGGGCAACCTGCTCGCCGCGCTGGACCTCGCGGGGGACCTCGGCGAGCGCGTCCGAGCCGGTCGCCGGGTCGAGCGCATCCACGGCACCGCGGACACGCCGAGCCGCTTCCGCACCCCCTACGGCCCGGGCTGGGCGCTCGCAGGCGACGCGGGCCTCATCATGGATCCCGCGACAGGGCAGGGCATCGGGTACGCGCTGCGCGACGCCGAGCTGCTCGCGGACGCTGCGGACGCCGGGTTCGCGACCGATGCGCTGCGCGAGTACGAGCGGCGCCGCAACGAGGCGGCGTCGGACATGTACGACTTCACCCTCAGCCTCGCGTCGTTCGCGCCGCCGGACCCAGAGGCCGCGCGCATGCTCGCCTCGCTCGCGGGCCGGCAGGATGCGATCGACCGCTTCCTCGGCGCCCTGACCGGCACGGTGCCGCTCGCCCAGATGCTCGTCCCCACGCCCGCATGACGGCGCGCGAGAATGCGGGCGTGACCGACGCGCAGCTCGTGCGCAGGGCGCAGGGCGGCGATCCCGTCAGCCTGGGGATGCTGCTCGAGCGCCACCGTGCGCGCCTGTACGCTCGCGCGACCGCGATGCTCGGCGCGGGGCACGCCGACGACGCCGTGCAGGACGCGTTCCTGGTCGCGCTGCGCCGGATCGGCGACGTGCGCGATCCCGACGCAGTGGGCGCCTGGCTGCTCGCGGTGGTGTCAAACGCGTGCCGGGCGAGGCTGCGCCGGCCGTCCCACGAGACGCTCACCGCCGACCCGCCAGACCGCGCGCTGGAGACGGCCGCGAAGGAGATCGAGCGCGCCGCGCAGCGCGACTGGATCTGGACCGCGCTTGAGCGCCTGTCCGAGCCGCTGCGGCTCGTGATCATGCTGCGCCACTTCAGCGACGTCAGCTCCTACGAGGAGATCGCCGCCCTGTGCGACGTGCCGGTGGGGACCATCCGCAGCCGGCTGAACGCTGCGCGCGCACAGCTGGCCGCGGGGCTCCTCGCGACGGTGGAGGAGCCGCACCTCGACACCGCGAAGCTCGCGCAGGAGCGCGGCATGACGCTCGGCGGGGCGTTCGCCGACTTCGGCAGGGGCGGCGGCGCTAGCGCGCTGGCGCGCGCGTTCGAGCCCGAGGTCGCCTTCGCCCTCTTCGACCGGCGTCTGCGCACCGGCGTCGACGAGCTGGCCCGCGCACTGGAGTCCGATCGCACGGACGGCGTCACCTGGGAGGTCCGGCGCGCGGTGCCTGGGCTGACGTTCACCGTCGTCGAGCTGGTCCTGCACAGCCCGCCGGACTGGCCCGACCACTGCCCGCCGCTCACGACGCAGGTGCACTTCCATCCCGACGGGCGCACGGAGCGCCTCGCCTGCCACTACAGCTGGGGGTGACGCTCCGCCAGCCCGGTCGCGACCTCGATGGCCGCGCCGGCGCGCAGGAGTCCCAGGTCGTCGCGATGGCGTCCGACCAGCTGGAGGCCCTGCGGCAGCCCGACCGAGGCGAACGCCGCCGGCAGGACGAGCGCCGGATGGCTCGTCACGGCCACCCTGCAGGCGAGGCGCTGCCAGTGGAAGTAGCGCTCCATCCGCACCCCCGCGATCTCCGCCACCCACGGCACGTCGATCGATGGGGCGGTGACCGGCGTCGCCGGCCGCGCGAGGAGGTCGTAGCGCTCCAGGAGGCGGGCGGTGCGCCGGAACAGCTCGCTGCGGTGCGCCTGCGCGGCGACGATCCGCTCCGCGGTCAGCGTGCGCGCCTCCCGCACGTTGCGGATGAGGTCCTCCCGCAGCTCGGCGGAGTGCTCGTCGACGTCGCGCGCGTGGTACATGAGGAAGCCGAGCAGCTCGAGGACCTCCCAGCACTCGTCCGCGCCCTCGAAGTCGGGCTCGGCGTCCTCCACGATGCAGCCGAGGTCCTCCAGCAGGGCGCGGGTGCTCTGCAGCGCCTGGGTGACCTGCGGGTCGATCGGCAGGCCGCCGGCCGTGTTGCTCCATGCGACGCGGACGCCGCGCAGGTGGGCCGGCGCGACGGTGGCGAAGGGAGCGGGGTCGTCCTGGAGCGCGATCGGCGCGTCACGATGCGGTCCGGCGACCGCTGCCAGCAGGAGGCCGGCGTCCGCGCACGTGCGGGCCATGGGGCCGAGGACGCCATGCGGGCTCCATGCGTCGCCCGCCCGGCTGGACGGGACGCGCCCGGCGCTGGGGCGCAGGCCGACCACGTTGCAGAACGACGCGGGGTAGCGGAGGCTGCCACCGCTGTCGGAGCCGTCGGCGAGCGGCAGGAGGCCGGCCGCGACGGCCGCCGCGGCGCCGCCGCTGGAGCCCCCGGCGTGGCGTGACGGGTCGTACGGGTTGCGGGTGGGGCCGAAGACGTCGTTGAAGGTCAGCGTCCCCAGGCCGAACTCCGGCGTGTTGGTCTTGCCGACGACGATTGCGCCCGCGCTCCGCATGCGCGCCACCATGAGGTGGTCGGCGGCCGCCGGCGGCGCGTCGCGCTAGGCGCGCGAGCCCTGCGACGTCGGCAGACCGCGGACGTCCATGAGGTCCTTCACCGCGATCGGGAGGCCGTGGAGCGGGCCGAGCGGCTTGCCGGCTGCGACCGCCTCATCGGCGCGGACGGCTTGCGCGCGCAGCTCGTCGCGGTCGTCGAGCGCGACGATCGCGTTCAGCTGCGGGTCGACCGCCGCGATGCGGTCGAGATGGTGCTCGAGGAGCTCGACGGCGGACAGCGTGCGTGCGCGGATGGCGTGCGCTGTCTCGCGGGCGGTCCACCAGTGGAGGTCCATGGATGAGAAACACTATTGGATCCATCTTACTGGATGAGGGATCCATATTGCGGCCGACCCGACCCTGCCTTGGACCGTCGCCGGCTACGGCCCGGCCCGCTGACGCGCGGCGAGGCCGCCTCCCGGTACCACGTCCGGCGGCGCCGGCAGGTAGCGCACACCGTTCCGCGCCCATGTCCCTCCGGAAGGCGCTAGCACGTGGCTGGCATTTCTGTCAGGCACGTGGAAGCACGGTTTTGAGAGGGGTTGGCGGAAGCCCTCCACGGGTGCGCCTGCAACGCGTCGAGGGAATCCGGCGGCGCGCTCGTCTACGCGCCCGCCGCCTCCCACCGCGCGTAGGCCTCCTCGACCGCGCGCTTGGCGGCCCGGTGGCGCTCGCTCGCCGCGGCCGACGTCTCCGGTGTCGCCCACGCATCCGGCGCTGCGAGCTCCGCCTCGAGCTCGCGGAGCACCGCCTCGGCCGCCTCCACCTCGCGCTCCAGCTCGCGCAGCCGGCGACGCGCGTTCTTGGACAGCCCGCCTCCGTTGCCGTTGGCCGGCTTGGACGTGACGGCCTGCGGCTTCGCCTTCGGCTTGACCGTCGGCGCCGGGGCCTTCGGGACCGCCGGCTTCGCGGACTTCGCCGGCTTCGCGGACTTCGCGGCCTTGCGCTCCTCCCGGACACGGGCGTACTCGGGCCAGCCTCCCACGTACGAGCGCAGCGTGCCGTCCTCCACCGCGACCGTCCGGCTGCCGACGGCGTCGAGCAGCGCGCGGTCGTGCGACACGAGCAGCAGCGCCCCCTCGTACGCGCTGAGCGCGTCCTCGAGCGCCTCGCGCGCGTCGAGGTCGAGATGGTTGGTCGGCTCGTCCAGGATCAGGACGTTCGCGCCCGAGGACACGAGCACCGCGAGCGTCAGGCGCTGGCGCTCGCCGCCGCTGATGCCGTCGAGCGGCTTCTCGACCTCCTCGCCGCTGAAGAGGAACGTGCCGAGCAGCGCACGTGCCTTGCCGGGCGTCAGCCCGGTCAGCCGCTGGCACGCCTCCAGCACCGTGCGAGCACCGCCCGCGGTGAGCTCCTCCGCGTGCTGGGAGAGGTAGCCCAGCTTCACGTTGTGGCCGCGGCTGATCTTCCCCGCCGCCGGCTCGGTGCGCCCGGCGAGCGCCTCGATGAGCGTGGTCTTGCCGGTGCCGTTCGCGCCGACGAGCGAGACGTGCTCGCCGCGCTCGAGCCAGATGTCGGCATCGTCGAGCAGCACGCGGCCCTCGCCGACCTCCAGGCGACCGCCCGTCATCTCGAACACCACGCGTCCCGAGCGCTCAACTGCGCCGAACTTGAAGCCGAGCTCCCGCGTGTCGCGCGGGTCGCGATCGATGCGCTCCATCTTGTCCAGCCGCTTGAGGCGCGACTGCGCCTGACGGGCCTTGCTCGCCTTGTAGCGGAAGCGCTCGACGAAGGCCTCCATCCGCGCTATCTCCGCCTGCTGCTTCTCGATCGCTCGGCCGAGCGCCATCTCCCGGGCCGCCGCCTCGCGCCGCCACTGCGCCCAGGTGCCGGGGAAGAAGCGGCCGCGGCCGGCCTCGATCTCGAGGACGGCGGTGCCCACGGTCTCCAGGAACCAGCGGTCGTGGGCCACCATGACGATCGCGGTGTCGAGGCTCAGGAGCGTCTGCTCGAGCCACTCGAGGGACTCGATGTCGAGGTGGTTGGTGGGCTCGTCGAGCAGCAGCAGGTCGGGCTGGGCTCCGAGGGCCCGCGCGAGCGAGGCGCGCGTGAGCTGCCCGCCGGAGAACGTCGCGAGCCGACGGTCGAGGTCGTCCTCGCCGAACCCGAGCCCGCGGACCATGCCGGCCGCGCGGTCGCGCCAGTTCCACCCTCCCGCGTGCTCGAGGCGAGCCTCCGCGCGCGCGTAGGCGTCGAGCGCCCGCTCGTCGCCCTCCGCCATGCGCTCGGTGAGCTCCAGCAGCTCCTGCTCCAGCGCCACCAGCTCGGCCGCGCCGCTCAGCACGTAGTCGCGCAGCGTGAGGTCTCGCTCCCGCGGCGGCCGCTGATCGTGCAGCGCCACCCGGCAGCCCTTCTCGAAGCTCAGCTCACCGGCGTCGACCGAGGTCTGCCCCGCCAGCATGCGCAGCAGCGTCGTCTTGCCGGCGCCGTTGCGGCCCGCGATCGTGAGGCGGTCCCGCCGCTCGAGCTTCAGGGAGACGCCCCGGAACAGGGGCGTCCCGGAGATGTCCTTGCCCAGGTCGGATGCGATGAGGACGGCCACACGTCCCAATGTACGCGTGAGCTAGCATCCCGCCCGATGCGCCGCCTCGCCCTGCTCACCGCCGCCACCGTCACGGCCTGCCTCGCGACCGCCGCGCCGGCGCTGGCGGACATGAGCGGTCAGGGCTGGTACGGGGAGACGTCCGACAAGGTCGTCACGAACTTCGGGTTCATCCTCATCGGCTTCTTCCCGCTGTTCATCTTCGTGATGAGCCTCATCCAGTGGCGGCTGGAGAAGCGCAAGGACGAGCGCAAGGCGGCGGCGAAGGCCCGCGCCACGTCCGCCGAGTGGCGCGGCGGCTGGTAGCCGCCACGCCCTCGACAGCCCCCCGCGGCTACCGGGCCGCGCGCGCGGTGACCGGCGCGCGAGCCGTATCGCGCGTGAAGCGCCCCTCACGCTCCACGTCGTCGGCGGGCGCCTCGTGGAAGTCGCTGTCCTTCGTCTCCCGAGCGAACAGGACGGCGATCACCGTGATCAGGCACATCACCGCCATGTAGCCGCCGACGAGCAGCTTGCCGCTGTCGCCGGTGGCCATCAGCGCCGTCGCGATAAGCGGGGCGACGCCGCCGCCGAACACGGCCGCCAGGTGGTAGCCGATGCCGGCGCCGGTGTAGCGCGCGGTCGTGCCGAACGACTCCGCGAAGAACGCCGCCTGCACGCCGTACATCGCGTCGTGCCCGATGTTCAGCCCGATCACCGTCGCCACCACGATGACCGCCAGCGACTCGGTGTCGAGCATCGGGATGTAGAAGAACGAGAACACGAGCGACACCACGGCGCCGAACAGGTAGACCGGCTTTCGGCCCACGCGGTCCGACAGGGCGCCGTAGAACAGGTTCGTGAACAGGCCGATCGCCGCAGCGACGATCACCGCCACGAGGATCTCGTTGCGCTCGAACCCCAACTCGTCCTCGCCGTACTCGAGGACGAAGACGGTGAACAGGTAGAAGAGCGCGTTCTCGCCGACGCGCGCGCCGAAGGCGGTCGCCAGCTCGCGCGGGTGCCGGCGGACGGTCTCGACGACCGGCGCCGGGGCCTCCTCGGTCTTGCCCTTGGTCTTCGCCTTCTCGAAGTCGGGGGACTCCACGATCCGCAGGCGGATGAACAGGCCGATGGCGACGAGCACTATCGACAGCAGGAACGGGACGCGCCAACCCCAGGACATGAACTGGTCCTCGGTCGTCACCGCGTCCACGAGCAGGAACGTGACCGTCGCGAGCAGGAGGCCCGCCGGCACGCCGAACTGCACCCAGGCGCCGTAGCGCCCGCGCTTGCCGTCAGGAGCGTTCTCCGTGACCATGAGCACCGCGCCGCCCCACTCGCCGCCGACGCCGAAGCCCTGGATGAGCCGGAGTGCCACGAGCAGCACCGGCGCTGCAAGGCCGATCGACGCGTACGTGGGCAGGCAGCCGATCGCCGCGCTCGCCAGGCCCATCATCGTCAAGGAGATGATGAGCATGTTCCGGCGGCTGACTCGATCGCCGAAGTGCCCGAAGAGGACCGCGCCGAACGGGCGCGCGAAGAAGCCGGCACCGAACGTCGCGAACGACGCGAGCGTCGCCGCGGTGTCCGACAGCGAGCTCGAGAAGAACAGCTTGTCGAACACGAGCGCCGCGGCCGTGCCGTAGAGGAAGAAGTCGTACCACTCGAGAACAGTCCCGATGGAGCTGGCGGCCAGAACGCGTTTGTCCGCTGGGGTGCGGGCATGGCCGTTCCGCGCAGCGAGTGACGCTGTCGCCATATGAAAGGCACCTCCCGAATCGGTTCCCTTGCCGTCGTTTGGCCTTCCCGACTGTGCGCGCGGTCACACATCCGATCCGCCGATGTTGGGATCAGACCACGACGCGCAGGTAGGCCGGCCAGCTGCCGTGCTCCGAGATATCCGGCGCCCCGTCGAGGGCTGCCGTCTCGCAGGTGAAGCCGACGACCTCGCGCCCGTCCTGCAACGTGGCGCGCCCCAGCGCCATCGGCGCGGGGAGCGCCGCGACGAAGTCCCCGAGCGCCGTTCGCGGCAGCTCCCAGAGCTCGCCCTCGATCGGAACGCCGTCCTCCGCCACGCGGACGAGACCCGGCTTCGGCGGCGCGGTCGCGAGCGCGTACAGGCGGTAGGCGGGCGCCGTCCACGCCACGCCCCGCAGGCGAGCGCCGCGCGACGTGAGCTCGTGGTTGAGCGGCTGCCCCGAGCGGTGCGCCCCGACGACGAGCACCTCGACGCCGGTGGGACCGAGACCGTCGCCTGGCGCCTCCGCGTCGAGCAGGAGCGCCGCGACACCGGCCGCGACGCGATCGGCGAACGCGGGCGCGAGGACCGAGACGCCGAAGCGGCCGCCGTCGGCCTCCCCCGCGGGCACGGCGACCGCGCAGAGGTCCAGGAGGTTCGCGCAGTTCGTGAAGGCGCCGAGCCGCGCGTTCGCGCCGACCGGATCGGCCACGACCTCGGCGATGGTCGGCTGCGCGGTCGTCGTCGGGAGCAGGATCGCGTCGAGCCCGGCGAGCTGGACCTGCGCCTGCAGGCGCAGGCGGTCCAGGCGCTCGCCGTCGGCCACGAGATCGCGCGCGGCGAGCCGGCCGGCGGAGGAGATGATCGCGCCGACGGTCGGGTCGACCTCGACCGGGTGCGCGTCGACGAACTCGCCGACCGCCGCGTGGCGCTCGGCGACGAACGCGCCGTCGTACAGCAGCCGGCCGGCCTCGATGAACGGCGTCGCGTCCAGGTCGACGACCTCCGCGCCCGCGGCCGCGAGCCGGTCCGCGGCGACCGCGAACGCGCGCGCCGCCGCCACGGTGAGCCCCGGCAGCGTGTCCGCTCCGGGCACGCCGACCAGCGGCCGAGGCGGCGCCGCGAGCGGCGCGTTCGCCGCCCAGGCGCGCGTTGTCGGATCGCGATGGTCGGGACCGGCCATGACCGCCGCCGCGCGCGAGGCGGTGTCGAGGTCACGGGCCAGCGTGGTGATGCAGTCGAGCGTCCGGCAGGCGGGGACCGCGCCGAGGTTCGGCACCACGCCGCGCGTCGGCTTCACGCCGACGATGCCGCCGAACGCCGCCGGGACGCGCCCGGACCCGGCGGTGTCCGTCCCGATCCCGACGTCGGCGATGCCGAGTGCGACGGCGACCGCCGATCCCGAGCTCGAGCCGCCCGACACCCGATCGGGGCGCCATGCGTCGCGCACGGCGCCGTACGGGCTGCGCGTGCCCACGAGGCCCGTGGCGAACTGGTCGAGGTTGGTCTTGCCGATGACGACGGCGCCGGCCGCGACGAGGCGCGCGATCGCCGGCGCCGTCTCGGCCGGCTCGTATGCGAACGCGGGGCAGGCCGCCGTGGTCGGCAGGCCGCTGACGTCGATGTTGTCCTTCACGGCGAGCAGGAGCCCCGCGAGCGGAAGCCCGGGGTCGACGGCGGCCGCCTCGGCCGCGACGTCCTCCTCGGGGCGCAGCGTGATCCAGATCTCGGGCCGGTCGACCTCCGCGATCCGCGCGTACACGGCGCGGACCCGCTCCGTGTTCCTCACGACGGCGCCATCACGATGAGCGCGGACCCGGAGAGCACGTGATCCCCCGCTCCCACCATCACGGCGTGCACGCTGCCGTCGACCGGGGACTCGATCGCCGTCTCCGTCTTCATGGCCTCCAGTGTGAGCAATCGGTCGCCGGCGCGCACTGCGTCCCCGGGCCGGACGTCGACCCGCCAGACGCTCGCCGACAGAGGCGCCTCGACGAGGAGGCCTCCGTCCGGCAGCTTCACCTCAACCGACGGGGAGGGCGGCGGCGGCGCCGGTGCCGCGTCGAACTCGCCTGCTGCCGCCCATGCCCGGCGCTCGGCCGCGAACGCCGCGCGCTGGCGCTCGCGGAACGTGGCGATACCGGCAGCTTCGCGATCGCAGAACGCGACGTGGTCGACGAGCCGGAAGAATCCGGACCGGATGTCGAGCGCCAGGCGACCTGCCGGCAGGTCGGCGCGCAGCTCCCGGAGCTCCTCGGCCTGCACGGGATACCAAGAGATGCGATCGAACGGCCGCAGGAGCCACGGGACGCCCTTCGACCACGCATCCCAAACCTGCACGGTCCGCCCGACGAACTGGTAGCCGCCGGGGCCCTCCATCCCGTAGATGCAGAGATACGAGCCGCCGATCCCCACTGCGTTCTCGGGCGTCCACGTGCGTGCCGGGTTGTACTTCGTCGTCACGAGCCGGTGGCGCGGATCGAGCGGCGTCGCGACGGGCGCACCGAGGTAGACGTCGCCCAACCCGAGCACGATGTACTCGGCGTCGAAGACGATCCGGTGTACGTCCTCCACGCTCGCCAGGCCGTTCACCCTCCGGATGAACTCGATGTTCCACGGGCACCAGGGCGCGTCCGGGCGCACGTTGGCCATGTACCGCTCGATCGCCAGCCGCGTCGCTGGGTCGTCCCACGACAACGGCAGGCGGACCTCCCGGCTTGGGACCTCCAGGTCGCGGGTGGCAGGCAGGTCATCCTCGAGCTCGGTGACCATCTCCCGGACCCGGGCCACGCTGAGCCGGTCCGGGTCGACGTGTATCTGCAGGGATCGGATGCCGGCGGTGAGGTCGAGGATGCCCTCCAGCCGCTCGGACTCGATGCGCTCGGCGAGGGCGTGGACGCGCATGCGCAGGCCGAGGTCGAGCGTCATGGGGCCGTACTCGACGAGCAGGTTGTCGTCGCCGGCCCGCCGCCACGTGACGGAGGGCGCATCGTCGGAGCCCTCGCGGCGGCCGAGCACGCCGCCGTCACCGGGCCCCCTGCGCGCGAGGCGCACCGTGTTGCCCGGGCGCAGCTGCCCGAGCTTCCAGCGCTCGTCCGTGGTAACCACCGCGGGGCACACGAAACCGCCGAGGCTGGGACCGTCGGGACCGAGGACGATGGGGACATCCCCGGTGAAGTCCACCGAGCCGATCGCGTAGGGCGTGTCGTGGATGTTCGACGGGTGCAGCCCGGCCTCGCCGCCGTCGGGCCGGGGCCAGCGCGGCCGCGGGCCGACGAGGCGCACGCCGGTGCGCGCCGAGTTGAAGTGGACCTCCCAGTCCGTCGCGTACAGCATCTCGAGGTCCTCGGGCGCGAACAGCTCGGCGTCCGCGTGCGGGCCCTCCGTCACCGCGATCGTCCACGCCTCGTGCAGCGACGGGCGCTCGCGGATCGGGACCGGGACGCCGCCGTCGCGCGGAGCGCGGCCAGGCTCCAGCACGTCGCCGGAGCGCAGCGCGCGGCCCCCGTGGCCACCGAAGTTGCCGAGCGTGAATGTCGCCGCGCTGTCGAGGTGCCCGGGGACGTCGAGACCGCCCGCGACGAGGACGTAGGTCCGCAGGCCAAGGGTGGTCGCGGCGCCCACGTCGAGGGTCCCGCCCGCGGGCACGAGGACGCGTTCGAAGTGCGCAACGGCCTCGCCGTCGACGGTCACGCGGGCCTCGGCGCCGGTCACGCAGATCTCCGTCGCTGACGAGAAACGCAGCTCGGGTCCCTCCAGCGTGCACTCCAGGCCGGGCGCTCCGTCGGGGTTGCCGAGCACGCGATTGCCGAGCCGGAAGGCGAGGTCGTCCATGGGTCCGGAGGGTGGGACGCCGACGTGCCAGAACCCGACGCGGCCGGGCCAGTCCTGCACCGTCGTCATCGTCCCGCCGCGCAGCACCTCGATCCGCGGCTCGGCGTCGGTCACGCCGTCCAGCGTCGCAGTCGTGTGGCGCCCGCCCGCGAAATCGGGGTCGCGCAGCGCGGCGCGGAGCAGCCCGAGGTTGGTGCGGATGCCGTGAACGCGTGCCGCGCGCAGGCCCTCGCGCAATCGCGCGCGAGCCTCCTCGCGCGTCGCGCCGGTCGCGATGACCTTGGCCAGCAACGGGTCGTAGTGGGGCGAGACCTCCGTGCCGCCACCGACCCAGCCGTCGACGCGCAAGTCCGCAGGGAAGCTTACGCTCGTGATGAGCCCGGGGCTGGGCCGGTGTCCCACGGCCGGGTCCTCGGCGTAGACGCGCGCCTCGATCGCGTGGCCGACCGGCTCGGGCAGCTCCGCGTCGAGCATGCTCGGATCGCCGCCGGCGAGGCGCAACATCCACTCCACGAGGTCGATCCCCAGCAGCTCCTCGGTGACCGGATGCTCCACCTGCAGGCGCGCGTTGACCTCGAGGAACGATGCCTGCTGCCGCTCGACGTCGTAGACGAACTCGACGGTGCCCGCCGACCGATAGGAGGCCGCAGCGCACAGCGCGACCGACGCCGCGCGGACGCGCTCGCGGACCGCGTCCGGCAGACCCGTAGCGGGCGCCTCCTCGACCACCTTCTGGTGGCGGCGCTGCAGCGTGCAGTCGCGGTCGCCGAGCGCCAGCACGCGGCCCGCGCCGTCGCCGAAGACCTGCACCTCGACGTGGCGCGCGCGATCGACGAAGTGCTCGAGGAACACGCCCCCGGGGCCGAAGCTCGCGCCGGCGAGACGGGTGACCCGGTCGAAGGCGTCGAGCAGCTCCTCCGCGGTGCGACAGGGCGCGAGGCCGACGCCGCCGCCGCCCGCCGTCGCCTTGAGCATGACCGGCCAGCCGATCCGCTCGGCAGCGGCCACCGCGTCCTCGGGGCCCGACAGCAGCCCGCTTCCGGCGGTCATCGGGACGCCCCGCGCGCTTGCCAGCTCGCGCGCGGCGTGCTTGTCGCCGAACAGCTCGAGCTGTCGCGGCGTCGGACCGGCGAAGCGCAGGCCGGCCTGCTCCACGGCACGCGCGAACGCGGCATCCTCCGAGAGCAGGCCGTAGCCCGGATGGATCGCATCCGCGCCGGTCCGCAGCGCCGCCTCTACGATCGCGTCGGCGCGCAGGTAGCTCTCGCGGGTGGGCCCCGGACCGAGCCGCACGGCCGCGTCCGCCATCCGGACGTGCGGGGCTCCTCGGTCGGGCTCGGAGAACACCGCGACCGTGCGCAGGCCGAGTCGCTGCGCGGTGCGCATGATCCGGCACGAGATCTCGCCGCGGTTGGCGACGAGCACGGATCGCAGCGTCATGCAGGCGGCCGGACGATGACCCGGATCGGCGTGGGATCGAAGCCGTTGCAGGGGTTGTTGACCTGGGGGCAGTTGGAGATCAGGACCAGGGTGTCGATCTCGGCGCGCAGCGTGACGCTCAGGCCGGGCGCGGAGATCCCGTCGACGATGCCGAGCGTGCCCTCCTCCTCGACCGGGACGTTCATGTACCAGTTGATGTTGGAGACGAGGTCGCGCTTACCCAGGCCCCACCGCGCGCCCTCGCGCAGGAAGTTCTCCACGCACGCGTGCTGGTGCTTCGTGTGGTGGCCGTACCGCAGCGTGTTGGACTCCTTGCTGCACGCGCCGCCGACGGTGTCGTGGCGTCCCACGTCGTCGGCGACGACGGTCATGAGCGCCGTCCCCTCGCAGGAGCGCAGGACGCTGCCGGTTGTGAGGAACAGCCCACCCTGCGCGGCGATCGTGTCCGCTGCGCTGTAGCGGTCGGCCGTGTCGACGGCGTTGTAGAGCAGGCAGTCGACGGCCTGGTTGCCCTCAAGGTCGACGATTGTGAGGTGCCGGCCCGCGGGCACGACGCCCGACCAGGGCGAGCGGGCAGGAACGATCTGGTCGATCACAGTCCCCTCGCCTTCGCGTAGTCCGCGCTGTTGAGGTAGGCCCTGTGGCGCTCCGGCTCGGCGCTCCAGAGCGGATCGTCCGGGCCGGTCGGCTGCCCGCGCCACGCCAGGACCTCGAGCGGCGAGCAGACGTACTCCTCCCGCGGGTCCAGCGGATGCGGGACGTTCGCGACGAGGACGATCAGCGGCAGCTCAGCGCGGAGCGTCACGGCGCCGCCGGGGGCGGGCGAGCCGTCGAAGCGCAGCGTGCCGTCCGCCTCCACGCGGACCGCCTGGAAGAACGAGATGCTCGGCGGGACGTCACGCGGTCCGAGGCCGTGCTTGGCCGCGGCGAGGAGGAAGAGCTCACGGCCGGCCGGCGTGCCGCCCTCCGGGGAGCCGTCGCCGTACCGCTCGTCGTTGCGCGCGCGGTTGGACGTGCCGGCCAGCGCGTCGTGCCCGCCGTGCACGTCGGTGAGCAGCGTGGCGAGGATGCGGCCCTGGTCGGACAGGAGTGGGTGACCGGGCCCGAGATAGGCCTGCCAGGGCACCTTCACGGTGTCGGCGACGTTCAACCGCTCCCAGGGCTGGTCGGCGTTGTAGAGGAGGAGGTGGGCGCAGGCGTCGCCGGCCGGGTCGGCGAGGCGCAGCGTCGTGCCCCGCGCCAGCACCTTGCTCGTGTAGCCGCCGCGCCCGACCGTCTCCGCCCAGGTCAGCGCCGCGCGGTCGACGCCGTCTGGCAGCTCCCCGACGTAGTTGCGGGCAGGGACGATCGCCATCGCCTCCGCGACGGTCCCGTCCTGCGCGCGGGCGTGGTCCCGCGCGCCGTGCGTCGTCGCCGTCCCGCTCACGAAGCGGCGGCCTCCGCAGCCACGCCGGAGGGAACGGCGGCCAGCGCGCCCGAGCGACGCTGCCACGCATACGCCACCACCCCGACGACGAACGCGGCGGCGACGAACAGCGGCGCGAAGTAGTGCAGGTACCAGCCGTCGCCGGCGGGGTCGTAGACATCGGCGCGCGGCCAGCCGATGTTCAGCACCATCGCGGCGCCGTAGACGATCGCTGCGACATTGATCGGCACTCCGAGCCGGCCGAGGGAGAACCGCCCGGCTCCCGAGGGATCGGGACCGGGCCACCCGCGCAGCCGGCGCAGCAGCAGCGGGACCGTGACCATCAGGTAGGCCAGGTAGAGCATCACGATGCAGACGCTCGTGAGCGCGAGGAAGATCGACGCCTCGCCCACGTTCACGAACAGCAGCGCGATCGCCAGCACGCCCACGACGATCGAGGGCAGCACCGGCGTGCCGGTGACCGGCGAGACGCGGGCCAGATGCGCCGACCCGGGCAGCACTCCGTCGCGCGACATCGAGAACATCATCCGGACGGCAGCCGTCTGGATCGCGAGCGTGCACACGCAGACGGCGACCGCCACGTCGGCGAGCAGGATCTTCCCGACGGTGTCGCCCAGGGTGCTCGTCAGGACGTACGGCAGCCCGCCGGTCGCCAGCTCGCCGTCCACGAGGCTCGGCGCCGCGAGGATGCCGGCCAGGAGCAGCAGGGCCCCTCCGATCCCCGACACGCCGAGCGCCTTGATGATCGCGCGCGGCGCGGTGCGGCGCGGGTCCCGCGTCTCCTCGGCCAGCTCGCCCGCGCTGTCGAAGCCCACCATCACGTATGCGGCCATGAGCGCGGAGACGATGAAGACCCCGAAGTAGCCGCTCCCCGTGGCGGCGGCGCCGGTCTGGTGGACGACGGCGCCCGGACCCCGCTCGGCGTGCGTGAACAGGAGGATCACGAGAACGACGACGCCGATGAGCTCGCAGGTCACGCCGATGCTGTTGATGCGCGACATGAGCCGAACGCCGACCGCGTTCACGATCGTCGTGGCGACGACGAGGATGCTCCCGAGCACGACCGCGTTCGTCGCGCCGTCCGACGACGAGAGCGACGAGTCGCTGCCGACGAGCTGGAAGCCGCTCCACAGCGTCGGCAGCACGACCTGCAGGGCGATCGCTGCCGCCGAGACCGTGACCATCTGGGCGATGAGCATCGTCCACCCGGCGAACCAGCCGAACGTGGGATTGGACAGCCGGCGCGACCACTGATAGATGCAGCCCGAGATCGGATAGCGAGCTGCGAGCTCCGCGAAGCAGAGGGCCACGAGCATCTGCCCGCCGAACACGATCGGCCAGGTCCAGAAGAACGCGGCGCCTCCGAAGGAGAAGCCGAAGGCGAACAGCTGGAAGACGGTGGTCAGGATGGAGACGAACGAGAACCCGGCGGCGAAGCTCGCGTAGCTGCCCAAGCGGCGGCGCAGCTCCTGCGGATAGCCGAACGCCTCAAGATCGCCGGCGTCCCGTCCGTCGGACGCGCCGTGTGAGTCGTCCTGCGCGGTGGATGCAGCGATGGCGGTCATTAGTACGACCATTGCGGGTCGTTGCTCGGTTGTCGTTGTGCAGACGGTCCGAAACCGGTTCGCCTTCCGGTCCGAACGCGCCGGCCTCTATCCCTCCCGCCGCAACAGCGACAGGCGCACCATCGCGTCGTCGACCGCCACGGAGGAGAAGGCGATGCGCTCGTGGTCGCTCGAGAACAGCGTCTCGCGAAGCTCGACGTAGGCGCGGCCCGGCGGGATCCGCAGACCTCGCGGATGCCCCCGATCCGCCACCAGCGGCACGATGTCCGACGTTGCGTACGCGGCCGGCGCGACGCCGTCGGCGGCGAGGAAGTCGAAGGTCGAGTCGGCGGGGCGCACCTCCGACGGGTCGACCCGCAGGCGCTCCAGCGGGACGACGTCGCGGATGGCGATCACGGGCCGGCTGCCCGCCCGCAGCAACCGGTCGACCAGGACGCAGTGCGCGCCCGGCTCGACGCCGAGCGCCGGCGCCGCGACCTCGGGCACGCCGCCCGTGCGGACCTCCTGTGGGTCCGCCGACGCCTCGTGGCCGCACTGCTCGATGAGCGCGTGGAACGACACGAGCCGGTTCAGCGGCATCGACGCACGCAGCAGGTGCGCGTTCACGACGGTGCCGTGGCGGCGGCGGCGCGTCACCAGCCCGTCGGCCGCGAGGCTCTGCAGCGCTGCACGGACCGTGGTGCGGCTCACGCCGAGCTGCGCCGCGAGCGCCGACTCCGGCGGGAGGCGGCCGTCGGTGAAGTCGCCGGCGCGGATCGCGTCCAGCAGCTCGTCGCGGACCTTGAGGCTGAGCGCTCTTGGCACTACAAGCGGAAGACTGGCACGAGGCTCTCCTCGTGCTCGGCCTCGATGCGGGCGATCACCTCGAGGTGCTCGGCCAGCGGCGTGCCGCGCAGCTTCGTCCCCAGGCCCTCGTCGACCTGGAAGATGCCGGCGGAGTTGTTCATGTCGATCTCGATGCGCACGGCCTTCTCCTCCCCCGCGCCGATGCGCACCTCGTCGATCGCGTAGGCGGAGAGCGAGTGGATGTTCGTGTGGCCTGCCTCGAACGGCACGCGCGAGCGCCCCTTGGCCATGTCCAGCGCGTCGGCCACGCGGACGATCGCGCCCTCGATCGTGAGCGGGTTGCCCCGCGAGCGGTGCGAGATCACCGCGTGCATCGCCTCCGCCACCACGATCGAGCGCTCCGGCTCGTCGTAGACGTCCGCCAGCAGCTCAGGGAGCTTGTCCGCGCAGAGGAACAGGGAGTACGTCTCGTGGTCGGTGCGGTGGACCGACATGCCGACGCAGTGCAGGAGGGCGGCGGCCGCGATCACGACCTCCGCGTCGCGCTGCTTCATCCCATGGTCGACCACGATGCTCGGCGCGACGCCGGCGCGGAACAGCAGCCGCGCCAGGCGCAGGGCGATGTTGAGCACGATCTGGATGTGCACCCAGGAGTGGTCGCTCATGTGCAGGCGGGCCGCGTTGACGCCGGCGGCATGCCACCAGGCCTTCACCTGAAGGTCGGAGTCCACGGCGGCGAGGAGCTTCTCCAGCCGGCGGTTGCCGCGCGCCGGCGCGTGCACGCGGATGGCGGCGATGGCCTCCGATGGAGCGTCCGTCATGAGGCCTCGGCCGCGCGAGCAGCGTGGCCGAGCATGAGCTCGCGCTGGACCGAGCGCGGCTCGGGAGCCGGCGTGCGCCGAACCCACGCGCGGTCGGAACCGAGCTCCCAGGCTCCGGTGTCGTCGACGAGGCAGCGCTCGACGGTGTCGAGGAGGTCGTCCCTGACGGCGGGGTCCTCGACCGGCGCCAGGAGCTCCACGCGCGTGTCGAGGTTGCGCGGCATCAGATCGGCCGACCCGGTGAAGACCTTGACCTCGTCGCCGCGGAAGAAGGCGTAGACGCGCGAGTGCTCCAGGAACCGGCCGAGCACGGACACGACGCGGATGGTCTCCGAGACGCCCGGCACGCCCGGGCGCAGGCAGCAGATCCCGCGGATGTTGAGATCCACGCGCACCCCCGCCTGCGCGGCGCGGTACAGCGCGCGGATGCAGCGCCGGTCGACGAGCGAGTTCATCTTCATGACGATGCGCGCCGGGCTGCCGTCCTCGTGCGCGGCGATCGTCCGCTCGATCTCCTCCACCAGCGAGTCGCGCATGAACGTGGGCGCCAGCAGGACCTTGTTGTACCTGCGGGGGCGCGCGAAGCCGGTCAGGAAGTTGAACATGTCGCCGACGTCCATCCCCAGCTGGTGATCGGCGGTGAAGAGCCCGAAGTCCGTGTAGAGGCGTGCCGTCTTGGGGTGGTAGTTGCCGGTGCCCACGTGCACGTAGTGGCGGACGCCGTCGCCCTCGCGGGGCACGACGAGGATCGCCTTGTCGGGCGGCTTCCGC
>Ga0081539_10002747_pt1 | contig 23705 bp, 19 predicted proteins | sample TabmetS4T2R2_FD_71023 | JGI IMG/M metagenome (GOLD analysis project Ga0081539, IMG submission 71023) | Tabebuia heterophylla rhizosphere microbial communities from the University of Puerto Rico - S4T2R2 | ecosystem: Host-associated > Plants > Roots > Rhizosphere ...
CGCCGGACCATGGGCGCGGGCGAAGCGGCGGTAGAAGCCGCCGACCGAGGTGACCCCGGCGGCGAACCCGACGACCCCGTCGACCCCCTCGGCGACCAGGGCGACCGCGTCCGGGTCGGTGGCCAGGGCCCAGTACAGCCGGGCCAGGAACCGCGGCCCCAGGGTGGGCAGGAACGCCTCGGGCATCCCGTCGGCGTGCAACCGGGCCATGGCACCCGCGTCGGCCGGGGTGGCCGCGCGGACCACCAGCGGGCCGGGGTCGGTGGCCGAGGCCCCGGTGAGGCGGCGGTAATGCCCCACCACGCGCTCGGCGACCTGGGCTTCGCTAAAGCGCTCCAGCGCCCGGGCCCGGGCGGCCGTGCCCAGGCGGTCGCGCAGGACCGGGTCGCCGGCCAGGCGTGCGATGGCCTCGGCCAGGGCCTCCGGGTCGCGCGGGGGGACCAGCAGCGCCTCGCGGTCGTGGCGGGCGACCTCGCGGCAGCCGCGGATGTCGGTCAGGACCATGGCCCGGCCCATGGCCGCGGCCTCGATCGCCGAGCGGGGCATGCCCTCGCGCCAGGAGGCGAGCACGAACACGTCCATGACGGCGAGCAGGTCGCGGACGTCGTCGCGCCAGCCGGTGACGACCACGTCCTCGGCGGCCGCGGCCAGCTCGGCCTTGCCGATGGCGTCGGCCTTCTCCAGGTCGGGCGCGCCGAGGGCCAGGAACCGCACCCGCGGGTCGGCCCGGCGGACGGTGCGGGCGGCGGCGAACAGCTCGCGGTAGCCCTTCTCGGCCACCAGCCGGCCGACCGCCCCCACGACCACCGCATCGGCCGGGATCCCGAGCTCGCGGCGCAGGGCCGCGGCCCGCTCGACCGGGACCTTGGCCGGGTCGAAATGGCCGACGTCGGTGCCGTTGCCGAGCAGGTGGCTGCGGCCCTTGCGGGCCAGCCGGAGCCGGGCCGCCCAGCGCAGGTCCTCCTCGCTCTGGTACAGCTCCAGGTCCGAGCAGCGCCCGGCCAGCCACTCGGCCACGAGCACGGCCGCCCGCTTGCGCAGCCGGTCCTCGGGGGTGGCGTACAGCCCGTGGACGGTGTTGACGACCAGGGGCACCCCGGCCGCCCGGGCCGCCACCCGGCCCAGCACCCCCGGCTTGGGGTTGTGCGTGTGGACCAGGTCGAAGCGCTCCCGGCGCAGCAGGGCGACCAGCTCGGCCAGGGCCTTGACGTCGGCCACCGGGTTCCAGGCCCGGGTGGCGTTGCGCCAGGGCACGAACCGGATCCCCTCGGCCTCCAGGGCGGCCCTGTTCGGCCCGGGGGCGCTGATCCCGGTGACCTGGTAGCCCTCGGCGGCCAGCCGCCGCAGCTGGCCCAGCAGCAGGTACCGCAGGGTCAGGTCGGTGGTGGTCAGGTGCGCCACCCGCAGGGCCGCCGCCTGGCGCGTCCCGGTGCCCACCGTCGCCTGGTATGCGCCCGCCCTTCTCATGCCCGCCTCCAGGGGCCGCGGCCGAGCAGGCGGTAGGCCAGGGCCTCGCCGTCGAGGCGGCCCTTGACCTTGGCCCTGAAGAAGGCCATGCCGTCGCTGGCGAGGACCGGCGTGCGGCCCAGGCGCCAGGGGTCGATCGCCCCGGCCCGGTTGCTGCGCCAGGCGTCGAGGGCGGCCGAGTCGAACAGCTCCCGGGCGACCCGGTCGGCGGTCGGCGAGGCCACCGCCCACGGGTAGGCGAAGTGCCGGCAGGCCACGCCGAGGCGGTCCTCGACCAGCTCCTGGGAGCGGGCCATCTCGTCCCGGCAGACCCGCTCGCTGGCCCGGGACAGGTCGGCGTGGCCGTGGGTGTGGGCCCCGACCGTGACCAGCCCGGTCGAGACGGCCTCGGCGAGCTGGGCCCAGCTGAGCGCGTCGGGGTCGTCGGGCCCGTCCCCCTCGCCGGCGATCAGGCTCGTGGCCAGGTACAGCAGGGCCGGGACCTGGTAGCGGACCAGCAGCGGGACCACGGTGTCGGCGAAGTCGCGATAGCCGTCGTCGACGGTCACCACCACCCCGCCGGTGCCGTTGCCGTCCAGGGCCTGGTCCAGGGTGAGCACCTGCTCGCCCTCGGCCAGGGCGGCCAGCTGGCGCTCGAACAGGGCCGGCGGGGTGTCGATCTCGCCGCCACGGCCGGTCACCCGGTGGTACAGCAGGACGACGACGTCGCCGGGCCGGCGCCGGGTGACGATCCCGCCGGGGAGCACGGCCGCCTTGACCGCCTTACGCGCGAGCGAGCTGCCGGTCGGCATCGGCCCTCCTCTCCACGGTGGTGGCCGGGGCCGGGGCCGGCCGGGGCCGGGCGGCCGGGACGGCCAGCAGGACCAGGAAGAAGGGCAGGAGCTGGGTGCGCTCGCGGGCCAGGATGCCGAAGTTGGCGATGCTGGAGAACGCGACCACGAACAGGCCCGAGTAGACGAGGATGAAGGCCACGTACGGCCAGCGCCGCAGGTGGCGGGCGGCGTGCCAGATGGCCCGGCGCCTGGACAGGGCCAGGCAGAGCAGCAGGCTGCTCTCCAGGGCGGTGATGGCCGCCTGGGCGTTGTGGACCTCGAAGGGGAACGGCCGGAACAGGATCGTCACCGCGGCCCAGGGCATCTTGGCCAGGGACACCCCGGTCGAGGGGGCCTCGAAGTTGGAGCCGCCCTGGTTGGTCCGGCGCTGGGTCTCGGCCAGCACCGAGGTGACCCCGTCCTGGGGGTCGATGCCCTTCTCGAGCAGGTACTCCTGGGTCCGGCCGAGCAGGGCCACGGCCACCACCACGAGGGCGGCCAGGGCGAACAGCTTGACCGCCGGGCCGAGGGCGCCAAGGCGCCGCGGCGGGCGGGCGAACAGGTACGCCACCACCAGCCCGAGCACCACCATCCCGGCGACGTGGGCGCGGACGATCGCGGCCAGCCACATGGCCACCCCGGCCAGGGCCATGCCGCGCCAGGGTCTCCCGGTCAGCACCCGGGCCGTGCCGAAGGCGGCCAGGCCGAGGGTGAACAGCATCCAGGCTTCCTTGCCGATGCTGGAGGGCCAGTACAGCATCGACGGCATGAAGAACAGCAGCCGCGCGTAGCTGCGCCTGCGGCCGTCGGGGATGGCGATGGTGAAGGCCCGGTACAGGTAGAACATGCCCCCGAAGGCCAGCCAGGAGTAGAGCAGGAACCCGGCGAAGATGCTGGGGCCGGTGATCGTGTAGACGATGCCGGTGAAGAACGAGATGAAGTCGGTGCCGGACAGCGAGGCCAGCCCGGTGTCGAAGTTCCCGGCCCGGAAGCGCATGGCCAGGTCGACCCCGACCCGGTGGTACTCGAAGGCGTCGGCGTTGCTGTCGTAGACGGCGACCGCCACCCAGTAGCGGACCAGCGCCCCCACGAACTTCAGCAGCAGCGCCGCCACCAGCAGCGTGACCAGGCTGGGATCGCGCTCGCGGCGGGCCTGACGGGTGAACGCCGGCCAGGAGGCGGCCAGCAGGACCGGGACCAGGAAGGCGACCACCAGGAACCCGTCGAGCTGGGCCGAGATCAGGAACAGGAGGCCGAGCACGGTGAAGGTGAAGCCGAGCAGCCCGCCGCCGAGGCCGACGGCGATCCTGGACTCGAACGGGGCGACCCGCTGCACCGACGACATCGCTCAGAACACCTCGAGGTCGCCGAGGGACAGCGCCCAGGCGTCGAGGCGGGTCGGGTCGGGCTCGAGCCCGGCGGTACGGGGGTTGGCGACCAGCAGGATGCCGGCCGGCGAGGGGAGGAAGCCGGCCCGGCGGGCGGCGGCGGCCAGCGGGGTGCCCGCCAGGGCGTGCAGGGTGAGGTGGTCGACCGGGGCGGCCCGGGCAACCCGGCGCAGCAGCCGCCGGGCGGTGGCCACGTCGCCGCCGGCCAGGACCTCGGCCACGGTCGACTCCCACAGCCGGCCCCGCGGGCGGACCCGGAACAGGGCCAGGCCGGCCAGCTCGCCGCCGCGCTCCTCGGTGACGGCCCGGTAGCCGAGCAGCGGGGCCGCGCCGTAGCGCCAGCGCAGGTAGGCCGGGGTCCGCGGGGTGGCCAGCCCGCGGGGGGCGGGCTCACGGTCGAGCAGGGCGGCCAGGGCGGCCCCGTCGGCCAGGGCCTCGGCAGCCGGGGCGGCCGTCACCGCCGGGGCCGGGCGGGGCCGGGCGCGGCCGGCCAGCAGCAGCCGCAGCGGGCGCCGGGCCCGGACGGCCACCGGGACCTTGCCAACCTCGCGCCAGCCCAGCTTCAGGTAGCCCGGGCCGCTCTTGCCGTTGGGGGTGTTGAAGACCAGGTCGACCTGGCCGTCCATGGCCTCAAGGGCGGCCCGGGTCAGCCGGGAGAAGATCCCCATGCCCTGGAACTCGGGATGGGTGGCGGTGTCCACGGCCCGGACCGCGGCCAGGGTGCGGTCGCCGGCCTGGAGCCGCCAGCGCAGAAAGGCCCGCAGGCCGATCAGCCGGTCCTGGTGCTCGGCGACCAGCAGCAGGGAGCGGCCGAAGGGGTTGTCGAGGTGCTTCCAGGTGAAGAACTCGGGCGGGCGACGGCCGGCCGGCCCGCCGCCCAGTGAGGCGTCGAGCAGACCGAGCACACGAGGAAGGTCCTCGTCGACGAACGGGCGCACCGATACGCCCAGTTCCGCTGCGCGTTGGCGCACACCAGCCCCCCGGGAGAGTCGTAGGCTCCAGGCCTGCCCTCAGTCTCGGAAAATCCGACGTGCCGGGAAATGTGCATCCGCGCGAAGGGGAGCTACGCGGTTCGTCCTACGCCGCCGTACGGTCATCGCGTGGGCGGCGCAGGAACGATCCCTCGGCGGTCCAGCATCGGCCGGAGACGGCGGTACGCGGTCGGCCTTAGGTTGGCGTACGCCGGCCGGCCGAGGACCGCCTGGCCACTACGGCGCCGGCGGCCAGGGCGAGGCCGAGGCCGAGGGCGGCCAGGCCAAGGGCGGTGGCCGCTCCCTCGGGACGGCCGGCAACCCGGGACTCGAACCCGGCCAGGACCAGCTGCGCGGCCAGGGCCGCCCAGGCCAGCTCGGGTCGGCCCTCGACCGGGTCAAGGGGGCTGCGGGCGCGCGGGTCGAGCAGGCGGACGGCCGGCTCCGCGAGCAGCAGGCCCAGGCAGGCCAGGCCACCCACGACCGACCCGGGCCGGGCGGCCCCGCCGGTGGCCACGACCCAGACGACCACGGCGGACACGGCCACCGACCCGGCCACCCCGAACGCCGCCGCCCCCGGAAACCGCGCGGCCAGCGGGCCCGGCCGGCCGAGCAGGGTCATGGCGAGAACGGCCCCGAGCAGGACCAGGGCGCCTTCGACGTCGGGGACGGTGGCCCAGATCCCGGCGGCGGCAACGGCCAGCAGGGCCGGCGCCAGCCCGAGGCGCCCCCAACGCCGGTCGAAGGCGGCCAGGGCGGCGGCCACGGCGGCGGTGATGGCGGCCAGGGCCGGCCAGCCGAGGGACGGGTCAGCCGGGGCTCCGGTGACGGCCAGCCCGGCCGCCGTGGCCCCGGCCAGGGCCAGGCCGGCCAGGGGGACCGGCAATGCCCGGCGCCACCACGCGGTCCCCAGGCAGATCACGGCGGCGGCGAGCCCGAGCAGGAGGCCGGCGGCGAGGTGCTGCATGGCCGTCAGGCCAGGAGGCTGGCGTAGACCTGCTCCATGCGCCGGACGGCCTTGCGGATGTCGAAGTCCCGGGCCCGGGCGGCCGCGGCCGCGCCGAGGCCGTCGCGCAGGGACCGGTCCTCCAGCAGCCGCGTGAGGCCGGCGGCCAGGGCACCCGGGTCGCGCGGGGGGACCAGGTAGCCGTGGACGCCGTCGGCCACGACCTCGGGGGTGCCGCCGACCCGGGTTACCACGGCCGGGCAGCCGGTGGCCATGGCCTCGATCAGGGCGATGGGCAGGCCCTCGTAGGTGGAGGAGAGGGCGAAGGCGTCGAAGGCGGCCATCAGCCGGGTGGCATCGGTGCGGAACCCGGCGAACACCACCATGCCGTCGAGGCCGAGCTCGCCGGCCAGCCGGCGGGTCTCGGCCTCCAGCGGGCCCTGGCCGACGAGCACGAACCGTACCGAGGGGACGGCCTTGCGGACCTGGGCGGCCGCCTGCAGCAGGGTGGCGTGGTCCTTGGCCGCCTTGAAGTTGGCCACGCTGCCCACCACCGGCGCGTCCTCCGGGATGCCCAGCTCGGCCCGCACCCCGTCGCGGCCCGGGGGGGGTCCGGGGGGCTCATGGAGCGAAGCGGTAGCCCCCCGGTAGATGGGGGCCAGCGCCGCCGGGTCGAGGCCGTGGTGGAGGGTTTCCAGCGGCGGCATCGGCAGCCGGCGCAGCGGCCCGGGGTAGCGGATCGACTCGCGGACGGTCTCGGAGACGGCGAAGACGTGGTCGTTGCGGGGGAAGGTGACCAGGTTGGCCGCCCAGGTGGCCGGGTGGTAGCGGTCCCAGAGGTTGTGCTCGGTGTAGACGACCCTGGTGCGGCGCCCGGCCACCGCCCGGACCCCGGCCGCGGCCACCGGTGAGTGGGCGTGGACCAGCCCGATCCCCTCGGCCCGGACCAGGCGGCGCAGCCGCCCGGTCCAGCCCGGCCCCCGGGCCCCGTCCAGGCAGTGGACGCCGAAGCCGGCCCCGGTGAGCTCGGGGACCAGGCTGTCCTTCCAGGGCAGGAGGTAGGCGAACTGGTAGCGGTAGGTGTCGGTGTCCAGGTAGGGGACGCCGCTGAGCAGGAGCTGCTCGGCCCCGCCGCGGCCGAGGCCCTTGATGACGATCAGGACACCGGGCACGCGGCCGCGACCTCCTCGAAGACCCGGCGGTAGGCGGCGGCGATGGGGTCGATGCCGTGGCGGGCCAGGCAGCGGTCGCGGGCGGCGGCGCCCATGGCCGCCCGCAGCGACCGGTCGGCCAGCAGCCGGGCCACCGCCCCGCGCAGGTTGTCCCGGTCGCCGGGGGGCACGAGCAGGCCGGTGGTGCCGTGCTCGACCACCTCGGGAACCCCGGGCAGCTCGGTCCCGGCCACCGGCAGCCCGGCCATCCCGGCCTCGATCAGGCTGGCCGGCATGCCCTCGGTGCGGCTGGCGAACAGCAGCAGGTCGCTGGCCGCGAGCAGGTCGCCGACGTCGTCGCGGCTGCCGAGGACCAGCACCCGGGCGCCGACGCCGGCGTTCGCGGCGGCCCCCTCCAGGTCGGCCCGAAGCGGCCCGGCCCCGGCGAACAGATGGACCACCTCGGGGTGGCGGCGCAGCAGGGGCGCGGTCGTCTCCAGGTGCCCGAGGGGGTCCTTCTCCCAGGTCAGGGCGCCCAGCGACAGGATGGCGACCGCGTCCTGGCCGATCCCGAGGGCGGCCCGGGCCGCGGCCCGGCCCCGCCGCGGGGCGACCCGCCGGGGGTCGGCGCCGTTGGGGATGGTGACCACCCGGGCCGGGTCGAGCCCGAAGGCGCCGACGGTCTCCTCCCGGACCGACCCCGCCACCGCCACCACCCGGTCGGCCCGGCGGACCAGCCGCCCGTAGAGGGCCCGGCGGGGCCCGCTGGACAGCCACGACACCGAGCCGATGCGCCGGTAGACGATCGGGGTGCGACCACCCAGGCCGGCCAGGGCGGCGTACTTGAGGGGCTCGCCGCCGTGGGCGGTGACCAGGTCGGGCCCCCACCCGCGCACCTCGCGGCGCAGGGCGAGCAGGGCCAGCGGGTCCAGCGGCCCGGGCCGGGCTCGCAGGGCGGTGACGGGCGCCCCGAAGCCGACGGCCCATGGCGGGTCGCCGTGCAGCACCGCGACCCGCTGGTCCAGGTCGGGAGCGTCGAGGGCGGCGATCAGGTCCGAGGCGAACACCTCGGCCCCGCGCCGCTGGCCGGTTGCGATCAGGTGGAGGATGCGCACAGCGAGTCCTTGTCCAAACCAGCACCCTACAGGCTGGGCAGGCCGCCGCCGAGCCGCAAGTTCCGTATCTGGGCATACCGCGACGTTGAGTGTCGGATCTGTCAGGCTGGATATACTTCCTACTCGCATGCCGTGGCGGACCAGCTGGAGGGGGGAGTTGCCGATCCGCGCGTCGCTTGAGCTGTTCCTGCGCTGGTCACCGGTGCAGGTGGCGTTCATGCTGCAGGCGGTCCGGCGCCTCACCGTGCTCGCCTACCACGGCATCGACGACGCGGCCTGCTTCCGTCACCAGCTCACCTACCTGGCCCGGGCCACGCGGCCGGTGTCCCTGGCCGACGTCCTGACGGCCATGCACGGCGGCCGCTCGCTCCCGGCCCGGGCCGTCCTGCTGACCTTCGACGACGGCCACCGCAGCCTGCTCGAGACCGGCCTGCCCCTGCTCCAGGAGCGGGGCTTCCCGGCCGTGGCCTTCATCGTCCCCACGGTGCTCGACACCGACCAGCCGTTCTGGTGGACCGAGACCGAGCAGCTGCTGCGCCAGGGCGGCCGGTCGGAACGGTACCCGGGGCTGACCCCGGCGGCGATGGTGTGGCGGCTCAAGCGGGTGCCCGACGCCGAGCGGCTGGAGGTCATCGCCGAGCTGCGCGAGACCGCCGACGGCCCATCCCCGCGAACGCCGCAGCTGCGCCGGGCCGAGCTGCCGCTGCTCGAGTCGGCCGGGATCACGATCGGCAACCACTCGGTGACGCATCCCTGCCTGCCGCAGTGCGACGACGCCAAGGCGGTGGCCGAGGTCACCGAGGCCCATCGGCTGCTGCGCGACGCCCTCGGCCACGAGCCGGCGACCTTCGCCTACCCCAACGGCGACTGGGACCAGCGGGCCGAGCAGGCCCTGGCCGGCGCCGGCTACGAGACGGCCTTCCTGTTCGACCACCGGTCCAACCCGTCCACCCCACGCCACCCCCTGCGGATCTCCCGGCTGCGGGTCAACTCGACCACCAGCCTGGGCCGCTTCGCCATGATCGTCAGCGGGCTGCACCCGGCGCTGCACCGCGCCCGCGGACGGTCGTAGGTGGGCCCGTCCGAGATCCGGACGCGGCCGCAGGCGCTGGAGGACCTGCTCGGCGACTGGCGGCGGTTGGCCGCCGAGCTCCCCGGCAGCTCGTACTTCCTCTCCCCGGACTGGGTGCTCGGCTGGTGGGAGACGCTCGGCGCCGGCGTCGACGGTGAGGTCGCCGTCTGGCGAGGCCCGTCGGGAGCCCTGGAGGCGGTGGTGCCCCTGGCCAGGTCGCGGCGGCGGCTGCACCGGCGCCTGCCGCTGGGGGTGCGGGCCTGGACCAACCTGGGCAGCGGACCGGGCGCGGCCGACCACTGCGGCTGGCCGGCCACTCCCGCGCGGGCCGGGGAGGTCGCCGGCTGGATCGCGGCCAAGGCCGCCCGGGCGCCGCTGCTGCTCAGCGACCTCGACCCGGAGACGGGGGCGCCGCTGGTCCCGGCCGGGGCCAGGCGGGTCGCCACCTCGGCCTGCCCGCGCCTGGACATCCCGGCCGGGGACGAGCCGCCCCTCGGCTCGGCCAACTTCCGCCGGCGGCTGCGGTCCTATGCCCGCAAGCTGGCGGACCGGGACGTGAAGTTCCGCTGGGTGGCCTGCGAGGAGATGACCGACGAGCTGCTGGAGACGGTCCTCGTCCTGCACGAGCGGCGCCAGCGGGTCACCGGCTGGGCGTCCAGCTTCGACCGCTCCCGGGCCGGCCTGCACCGGCGGCTGATCGCCAGGGCCGGGCCGGGCCGCGGGCCGGCCATGGTGCTGGCCGAGCGGGACGGCCGGGCCGTCGGCGCCCTCTACGGCTTCTGCTGGGCGGAGGTGTTCGCCTACTACCAGATGGGCTGGGAGCCGGAGCTGGCCGACGCCCACCTGGGCATCATGCTGGTCGCCGAGTCGATCCGTCTGGCCGGGCTGGCCGGGGCGCGAGTGTTCGACTTCCTCCGGGGCGCCGAGGCCTACAAGTACCGGTTCGGGGCCACCGACCGTGTGGACGGGACCTGGCTGGTCCCCAGCGGGGCCGGCGGGCGGGTCCTCGACCTCAGGTACCGCCTGGCCGAGCGGCGCCGGGCCTCGGGGCCGTCCTAGCCGGCGGCGGCGCCCGTCATCCGGCGGTTCGCCGAGCCTCCCAGTGCCCGGTCGTAGAAGCCGAGCATCTGGTCGACCACCCGGTCGATGGTGAAGCGCTCGAGGAAGCGCTCGTGGGCGCGCTGGGCCCGGGCCCGGGCCGCGCTCGGGTCGGCCAGGGTGGCCACGATCGCCGCCGCCAGCCGCGCCGGGTCGGCCGGCGGGACCAGGAGGGCGGTGTCACCGTCGGTGACCGCCTCCTCCAGGGTGGGCAGGTCGCTGGCCACCACGGGCGCCTCCAGGGCCATGGCCTCGATGAGGACGTTGCTGAGGCCCTCCCAGCGCGAGGGGATGACCACGGTGTCGGCGGCGCCCAGCAGGTCGGCGACGTCGTCGCGGGGGCCGAGGAAGGCCACCGTCCCCTCGAGCCCGAGCCGCCGCACGGTGGCCTGCAGCAGCGGGGTCTGGTTGCCGTCGCGGCCGGCCACCACCAGCCGCACCCCCCTGGTCCGGCTGAGCACGCCGGGCAGCGCCTCCAGCAGTGCGTCCAGGCCCTTTTGGTGCTCCTGGCGGGCCACCGCGACCAGCAGCGAGGTCTCCTGGGCGACGCCAAGGGCGGCCCGGACCCGGGCCCGGCGTTCCGGGTTGCGGCGTCCCAGGCGCTCGGGGTCGCGGCCCCGCGGGATCACCTCGAGCCGGTCGCGGGGCACGTGCAGCCGCGGGGCCATCACGTCGGCCACGTACCGGGTGTTGGCGTGGAACCTGACCACCCGCCGGGCGGTCGCCGCGTCGACCAGGTGGGCGCCCTGGACCTTCCAACGGCGGATCCCCGGGGAGGCGGCGTGGTCGGCGCCGTAGGCCACGTTGACCAGGCTGGACACGACCGGGACCCTGGCCAGGCTGGCCCCGATCCGCCCGGCCACGTCGGCCTCGAAGAGGGTGGTGTGGACCAGGTCGGGCCGCCGGGCGGCGATCAGCCGCTCGGCCCGCCAGGCCCACCCGGCCCGCCCGCCGTGGCCGTTCAGGGGGAACAGCCGCGCCCCGGCGGCCTCCAGGTCGGCGTGGACGCCGGGACGGTCGATAAGGAAGGCGACGTCGAGCTGGACACCGCGCCGGACGTAGGCAGGGGCCATGGCGGCCAGCGAGCGCTCGGCCCCCCCAGGTCCCAGGCTGTCGATCAGGTACAGGATCCGCATGACACGACGACCGGTTGCCTTGTTCACGGCTGCAGTCTACTCGCACCAAAATCCCTGCCCATGCCGCGTGCGCAGTATCCGGCCCCCGCAACCGCCGTAGGGCACCGTAATCCCGATACGTATTGACCGGTGGTGAGGCTCCCGGGACGATCGCTGGGAACGTCGACATGTCGCCGAGCGGGGGGAACCAGCACCAGCATGACCGCAGCATCGTCGCGTGTCATCGAGCCGCCGGCCGACATCCTGTTCCGGCTCAAGGTGCGCGTGGTCCCGGCCATCCGCGAGGTCTGGCGACGTCGCGAGCTGGTCCGGACCCTGGCCGAGCGGGATCTCCGTGTCCGCTACAAGCAGGCCGTTCTCGGGATCGCGTGGAGCATCCTGACCCCGCTGGCCCTGATGATCGTCTTCACCGTGTTCTTCCAGCGGGTGGCCAAGGTGGACACCGGCGGGGCGCCGTACGCCCTGTTCACCTACCTTGGCCTGCTGCCCTGGACGTTCTTCTCGACCTCGGTCTCCCAGGGCGGCCAGAGCCTGGTCGTCAACAACCAGCTGGTCAACAAGGTCTACTGCCCCCGGGAGGTGTTCCCGCTGGCCAGCATGGCCGTGGCCGCGGTCGACACCGCGCTGGCGACCCTGGTCCTCGGGCTGCTGTTCGCCGTCACCGAGTTCCTGCCCAAGCCCACGACGGTCTGGGTGCCGGTGCTGCTGGCCGTCCAGGTCGCCTTCACCTTCGGGGTCACCCTGGTGCTGTCGGCCGTGCTGGTGTTCCTGCGCGACCTGCGCCATGTGCTCCCGATCATCCTCCAGCTGGGGCTGTTCGCCACCCCGGTGGCCTACGGCATGGACGTGGTCGCCCCCCAGCTGCAGGTGCTGTACTCGATCGTCAACCCGCTGGCGCCGGTGATCGACGGCTACCGCCGGACGATCCTGCTCGGCCTGGCCCCCGACTGGCACCTGCTGGGGCCGGCCGCGGTGGCCGCGGCCCTGTGGCTGGCCGTCGGCTACGTCGTCTTCAAGCGGCTCGAACCGGGGTTCGCCGACTATGCGTGACGGGGAGATCCAGGCCAGCCGGGTCTGGAAGCGGTTCCGGGCCGACCGGCAGCGCCAGCTCCTGCGCGACCAGCTCGACCGGGTCAAGCGGCGCATCACCAGGAGCTCCAACGCCCATGGCTGGCGCTGGGCCCTGCGGGACGTCGACATGGCCGTGGGGCCGGGCGAGTCGATCGGGCTCATCGGGCCCAACGGCTCGGGCAAGACGACCATGCTGCGGCTGCTGGCCAAGGTCATGTACCCCTACGCCGGCCGGGTGGCCGTCGGCGGGCGGGTCGGGGCCCTGATCGACGTCCGGGCCGGCATCCATCCCGACCTCACCGGGGCCGAGAACGTCTACCTGTACGGCTCCCTCCTGGGGGTGAGCCGCCGCGAGGTCGCCCGCAGGTTCGACGAGATCGTGGCCTTCGGCGAGCTCGAGTCGGCCATCGACCGGCAGGTCAAGTTCTACTCGAGTGGCATGCACGTGCGCCTGGGGTTCGCCATCGCCGCCTTCACCGAGCCCGACGTGCTGCTGGTGGACGAGGTCCTGGCCGTCGGCGACGCCGCCTTCCAGCAGAAGTGCCTTGACCGGATGCGGGCGGTGCTCGCCCAGGGGACCACGGTGGTGTTCGTCTCCCACGACCTGCAGGCGGTCGAGTCGATCTGCGAGCGGGCCATCTGGCTGCGCGACGGCGTGGTCGAGTCCGACGGCCCGGTGCGCGAGGTGCTCGGCGGCTACCGGCGCACGGTCGAGCAGGCGGCCGAGGTGCTCGTCCCGGCCGTCGGGCTGGTCCGGGTGGTCAAGTGCGAGCTCCACGGCCCCGGCGGCGACACCCCGGTGAGTCAGCAGCCGCTGGAGGTCAAGCTCCTGCTGGAGAGCCCGGAGCCACTGTGGGCGAGCATGAGCATCGGCATCAGCGAGGGCCCGGCGACCCCGATCTTCCTGCTCGGCCACGAGGCCATGCTGCCCGCCGGCCAGACCGAGCTGCGTTGCTCGATCCCGTTCCTGCCCCTGCCGCGGGGACGGTTCTACCTGTGGTTCGGCATCATCGAGTCGACCAGGGACCTGGTGCCCTGGCACCCTGTCGGGCAGTTCGAGGTCCTCGGGCCGGAGCTGACCCCCACGCCGCGGGGCATCCTGCGCATGGCACCGGTCCAGGTCACACCCACCTGGGAGGTTGAGCAACCATGACCCCGGCCCCGCTGGTGAGCATCGGCCTGCCCGTCTACAACGGCGAGAACCACCTGGGCAAGGCACTGGACGCCGTGCTCGACCAGGACCTCGAGGACTTCGAGGTGATCGTCTGCGACAACGCGTCCACCGACGCCACCGCCGAGATCGCCCGTGACTACGCCGGCCGCGACCCCCGCGTCCGCTATCACCGCAACCAGCGCAACGTCGGGCTGTCGGGCAACTTCAACAAGTCGTTCCAGCTCGCCACCGGCAGGTACTTCAAGTGGTGGGCCCACGACGACTGGCACCCGCGGAACCTGCTCTCGCGGACCACCGAGGTCCTGGAGGCCAACCCGTCGGCGGTGCTGTGCGCCACCGGGGTGGCCGTCATGGACGACGACGACGTGGTGTTCGAGGAGTGGCGGCCCGAGGTGGATCTCCTCACCCCGCCACCGCATGTCCGCTTCCACCGGTTGCTGTGGACGCTGGGCGAGACCCACCCGCTGTTCTCGGTGATGCGCCGCGACGCCCTGGCCCGCACCCCCCAGTACCGGCCGTTCGTGGGCGGCGACCGGGTCCTGCTGGCCCAGCTGGTCATCATGGGCGGGTTCGCCGCCGTCCCCGACCTGATGCACTACTACCGCCAGGCGAGGATGCGGCCCGGGGCCAGGAAGGACCCCGACAAGCCGTCCCAGGCCGAGATCCTGGACCCGGCCAACAAGGGCAAGCTGCCCTCGCGGACCTGGCGGCTCTGCTACGAGCACCTGCGGCTGGTCGCGGCCGCCCCCGTCGGGCCGAGGGAGAAGCTGGCCATGACCGGCGACGTGCTCGGCCGGTTCGGGGTCAGGGACGCGCGGCTGCTGGCCGCCGAGGCCTACCACTCGGGCCGGATCCTGGCCACGCGGGCCGTGACCAGGACGGGGTCGGCATGACCGGGCAGGTGGTCGTCACCGGGGTGGCCGGGTTCATCGGCTCCCATCTGGCCGAGGCCCTGGTCGAGCGGGGCCACGAGGTGGTCGGGATCGACTGCTTCACCCCCGCCTACCCGCCGTCCGAGAAGCGGCGGAACCTGGAAGGGCTGCTCGGCCGCCCCGGCTTTCGGCTGGTCGAGGGCGACCTGGTCACCCTGGCCCTTGACGCCTGGCTGGAGGGGGCGTCGGTGGTCTTCCACCAGGCCGCCCAACCGGGGGTCCGGGGCTCCTGGGGCCGCGACTTCGCCATCTACGTCCACCACAACATCCTGGCCACCCAGTGCCTGCTGGAGGCGTGCGCCCGCACCGGGGTGCGGCGGCTGGTGGCCGCCTCGTCCTCCAGCGTCTACGGCGACGCCCCGGTGTACCCGACCACCGAGGAGTCGATCACCCGGCCGGTCTCTCCCTACGGGGTGACCAAGCTGGCCTCCGAGCACCTCTGCCTGGCCTACGCCCGGCCCGGGGTGTCGGACCTGGCGGTGGCCACCCTGCGCTACTTCACCGTGTACGGCCCCCGGCAGCGGCCCGACATGGCCTTCCGCCGGTGGCTGGACGCCGCCTACGCCGGCCGGCCGATCGTGGTCTACGGCGACGGCGAGCAGACCCGAGACTTCACCTACGTCGACGACGCCGTCCAGGCCAACCTGCTGGCCATGACCGCCCCGGTCCAGGCCGAGGCGATCAACGTCGGCGGTGGCCGGCGGATCACCATCAACGAGGTCCTGGACCTGATCGGGCGGGCCAGCGGCCGCCGGCTCACGATCGAGCGGACCGACGCCCAGCCGGGCGACGCCCGCCACACCGGCGCCGACGGCACCCGGGCCGAGGCCCTGCTCGGCTACACGCCCCAGGTGACCCTGGTGGACGGCATCGCCGAGGAGGCCGCCTGGGTGGCCCACGGCCTGGGCCTGCGCGCCGCCTCCAGGACCGCCGGTACCTGACCGATCCGGTCCACCACGGCGGTGGCGCCGGTCGCCACCAGGAAGCTCCGGTTTCGCAGCCCGGTGGTGACCGCCACCGGCATGAGCCCCAGGGCCAGCGCCGCCCCCACGTCGGCCTCGGTGTCGCCGACCATGGCGGCCAGGCCCGCCGGGCCGGCCCGCTCGACGAGGGCCCGCTTGGCCAGCCGGCCGTCCTCGGAGGTCCGGCCGGCGTCCACCCGGTCGAACGCGCCGGCAATGCCAAGCCGCCCGACCTGGGCGGCGAACGCCGCCGGGTCCTGGCGCAGGCTGAGCAGGACCAGGCGGTCGCCCCGGCCGGCCAGCATGGCCAGGGCGGCCGCGGCCCCCGGGAGCAGCCGGTCCAGGGCGAGGCGGTCCGGGGCCTCGATCTCGGCCAGGAACCGGTCCAGGAACTCGGCCTGGCGGTCGGGCGCGACCAGGCTGCGGGCGAGGACCTGGGCCAGGGGGGCGCCGCGCCGCTTCAGGCGCCAGTAGGCGGACGGGTGGAGCGGTCGCCCGCCCAGGAGGGCGAGGGCCGAGCGGTAGGTGCGGTAGTGGCGCTCGCGGACGTCGACCAGGGTGCCGTCGAAGTCGACGAAGACGGTCAGCTGCGGAGCGCTCGTCGCAGGTCCTCCAGGGCGGCGACGTGGCCGTCCACCTCGGCGGTGGTGGCCAGCACGGGCTCGAAGTCGACCCCGCGGATCCAGACCATCCCGTCCGGCGCCGGGTTGAGCCCGCGCGGGAACGCCGGCGGCGCCTCCCCATAGGCCAGCTTCACGTAGACCCAGGGGAGGTTGACCCCGAGGGCGGTGAAGAACTGGTGGGTGGTGAAGAACCGGCCCACGTTGATCTCGGTCGGGTTGGGCACGCCGTCGCGGTCGTAGGTCAGGTCGACCCCGAACAGCCCGTGGGGCTCGGGGTCGACGGCCTGCACAGCCGCCCGGGCGATCTCGTCCAGGGCGGGGTCGGTGACGGTCACCCCGGCCCCGGTCACCCCGGTGACCCCCGACGGTGAGATCCGCGACAACTCCCAGTACAGCCGCCTGCGGCCCTGGGCGACCACCAGCTCGCCCTCGTGCCAGACCGACATCCAGGTGATGCTGTCCGGCTCCAGCAGCTCGGCGGCGGTGAAGCTGCCCCAGCCCTTCTGGAACTCGAGCCAGCTCCGGGCCGTCTCGTGGTCGTGGGTTGGCAGGGCCCCCTTGCCCCCGGCCCCGCTGGTCGCCCGCAGCCACAGCGCCCCTCCGAACCGCTCGAAGGCGGCCTGGAGGTCCTCCTCGGAACGGAGCAGGACCGTGTCCGGCACGGTGAGCCCGGCCGCCCGCCAGACCTCGAAGGAGCGGAACTTGTCCTGGCAGGCCCGGACCGTCGCCCGGGCGGGCAGGAACAGCCGGGCCGAGACCCGGTCCCGGTGCTCGGACAGGAACGCGACCTCGGCGTCGTTCTGCGCATGCACCAGGCCGATGCCCTCGCGCTCGATCAGGGCGTTGAGGATGTCCAGGTAGTCGGGGTCGCCGGCCCGAGGGACGAGGTGGCGGCTGTCGGTCTCGGCCCGGAGCAGCAGGTACGGATCGGCGTCGGTGCCGGCCAGGTGGACCGGCTCGGGGGCGGCCCGCATGGAACGGACGAAGTTGGTCGCCGGCGAGCCCCCGGCGCCGGTGACCAGGACGCGTTTCATCGTCGCGCCCCGGTGGCCCTGGTCCGGGGCCCGCCCGGCGCCCACCAGGCCGGATCGACGGTCTTGCCGGTGACCCCCCGCAGGGCGTGCCAGCCGCCGAGGAGGCGCAGCCGCAGCCGCTCGCCGACCCGCTCGTGGCCGCGGACGGCCCCGGCCAGGTACTTGCCCTGGACGATGGCGAACCACAGCAGCTCGCCGGGCGAGCGCCGGTGCAGGACCATGGCCAGGTGGTTGCGGACCTGGTAGTAGCCGCGCCAGGGCGGGTAGCGGCCGGGCGGCTCGGGCTCCAGGGGGACCAGCAGCTCCACCGGCAGGGCGTAATGCCGGAACCCGGCCCGGATCGCCCGCAGGCAGTACTCGTATTCCTCCATCATCAGGAAGTAGTCGCCCACGGGCACACCGATCTCGGGGACCATGGCCATCGAGATCAGGGCGCCCTTGAAGGTCATGACGTCGGTCGGGTACGGCGGGCTGCCCACCGGCGGCCACGGCTGCTGGACGACCCGGTGCCTCCAGAGGGCCCCGTTGTGGAAGTAGTGGGTGCTGAGCGGCTCGAACCAGCAGCACAGCAGCCCAAGGCGGTCGTCGCCGAGCTGCTCGGCGGTGGCCAGGAGGGTCTTGAGGGCCTCGGGCTTGGCCAGGATGTCGTCCGAATGGGTCCAGGCCCAACGGTGGCCCCGGGCGTGGACGTACTCGAAGCCGACCTGGAGGGCTCCCGCCGGGCCGATGTTGTCCTCCATCCGCAGATGCGTGACCTGCGGGAACTCCTCGGCGAGCATGGCCGCGCTGCCGTCGGTGGTGGCGTTGTCGATGACCACGATCTCGTCCACCGGCCGTTCCTGGGCGACCAGCCCCTCCAGGGTCTGGCGGAGCATGTCCCGGCGCTGGAAGGTGATGACCACCGCGGCGACGGTCTCGTCGGTCATGACGCCTCCGTGGCCAGGTCGCCGAGGGGGACGACGGCGCCGCCGGCGGCCAGGCTGCGCGGCACCGCCTCCAGGATCTTGAGGACCCGCAGCCCGGACTCGCCGTCGGTCAGGGCTGGCCGGCCCTCGCGGACGGCCGCGGCCAGCTCCCGGACCACCCCGGCCAGCCCCTCGACCTCGGGCAGGGCCGGGGCCACCATGTCGCCGATGCGGTAGGAGACCAGGGCTTCGCGCTTGGCCTGGCGCGACACCGGCCCGGTCAGGTCGACGCCCTTGTCGTACATGCTGAGGCGCTGGGCCGGGTTGGTGTCGTCCCAGACGGCGATCCGCCTGGAGCCGCCGACGATGGTGGTCCGGATCTTGGTCGGGCTGAGCCAGTTGACGTGGATGTGGGCGATGCCGCCGCCGGCAAGGGGCAGGGTGAGGTAGCCGACACAGGGGTGGCCGACACCGATGGGGTCGGCGCCCTGGGCCCCGACCCCATCGGGCAGGCGGCCGTCGGGGAGCAGGAAGTCCAGGATCGACAGGTCGTGGGCGGCCAGGTCCCAGAAGATGTCGACGTCCGGCTGGACCAGGCCGAGGTTGATCCGGACCGAGTCGAAGTACTGGAGGTCGCCGAGGGCGCCCTTGGCGATCAGCTCGCCCAGCTTCCGCACGGCCGGGGTGTAGCAGTAGGTGTGGTCGCACATCAGCACCAGGCCGTTGCGGTGGGCGGCCGCGACCAGCTTCTCGCCCTCGGCCACCGAGGACGCGAACGGCTTCTCGACCAGGACGTGGCGGCCCGCCTCCAGGCAGGCCAGGGCGACCTCGAAGTGGGTCCAGGCCGGGGTGGCCACGGCCACGGCCTCGACCCCGTCGTCGGCCAGCACCGTCTCCAGGTCGCCGGCGACCCGGACCGTGCTCCGGGGACCGACCGCCCTGGCCGCACGCTCGCGGTCCAGGTCGGCCACCCAGCGCAGGTCGACCTCCGGGCAGGCCAGGAAGTTGCGGACCAGGTTGGGCCCCCAGTAGCCGGCCCCTATCACCGCTACCCCAATGGGCGTCACGAGTCACCTTCAGTGGCGAGGTGGATGCGACTGGAGCAGAGCATGCGCCCGTCTAGACATGGCGACATCCGGCCCGCTGCGTATTCGTCCTACGCCAGGTTCATGAAGCGGCGCCGCAGGGCGCTCGCGACGGCGGCTACTGCATGCCGAGGCGGAACCCGGGGTTCTGCTCGACCCGGGCGTTCCACCTGCCCACCGGCTTGCCCGAGGACTGGTCGGCCCGTCGCAGGATGATCGACCCGTGGACCTTGTCCTGGACCCGGATGCGCGAGCCCTCACCGATGTCGGGGCCGAGCAGGAACTCGTTGCCCTTGAAGGTGCAGTTGACGATGTCGACGATCTCGTCGGTGCTGGGACCGTCGCTGCCGTCGTACAGCCAGGCGAAGGCGGCCTTGGTGGCGCCGGTGAAGGCCGAGCCGACGAACCGCGGCGGCGGCAGCTCGTTGTCACCGTGGTGCCGGGGGGCGGTGACCAGGTACTCGCTCTGGTTGGCGCCGTGGCAGCGGAGGTTGAGGAACTGCAGCGGCGACCGGGAGCCGCCCCAGGAGTCGGCGTGGACGATCACCGCCCCGCGGGCATTCCCGTACAGGGTCGAGTCCTTGTAGGTGTAGCGGTTGTTGTAGGCGCCGTGCGAGATGCCGGCGCCGCCGTTGTGATAGGCCGTGTAGCTGGTGATGACGTGCAGCTTGCCGGTGTTCTGCCAGGTGAAGATGCCGTGGTTGGCGTTGTTGTGGGCGAGGTTGCGCTCGAAGGTCCAGATACCCTCGCTGCCCTCGGGCCACTGGTAGCCGGCGGCGTCGGTGTCACCCTGGACGCCGACGGCCACACAGCCGCGGATCACGTCGCCGTTGCCGCGCCCCAGCGCGAACCCGGTCAGGGTGAAGCCCCGGAACGGGGGGTCGTACTGGACCTGGGAGGCGATGCAGCGCTCGTAGAGGATGTCGTGCGACGGCGACCCCGGGGTGCGGGTGTCGGGCGCCCCGTCCCACCAGTAGGCGTCCTCGAAGGTGTTGTGGCTGATGCAGTCCCGGAAGGCGATGCCGTTGCTGAGGTGGGGCACGAAGGCGTGGTTGCCGGTGTCGCGGATGACCACGCTCTCCACCTTGGAGCCCCGCGAGCCGTCCCCGCACATGTGGAGGTGGAGCCCGTAGCGGCCGAGCACCAGCTCGGTGAACTCCTCGGCCTTCTTGCGCGGCCCCATGTGGCGGATGGCCACGGCCTTGAGGGTCTGGGGCCTGGTCGAGCGGATGAAGATGTGGGAGCGGTGGCCGGGGGTGCCCTCGATGCGGACGTTGCGGGTGAGGTTCATGACCTCGGCCGTCTGCACCCGGCCCGACCCGGCGTCGTCGATGACGTCCACCGCCGGGTGGGCGAAGCGGGTCGGCTTGTCCAGGGTGACGGTCCGGCCGCCGGACGCGCGGACCCGGCCGGCCGAATAGGCCTTCCAGCTCTCGCCCTGGTCGGGGGCGAGGGTCGGGGCGACCACCACCTCGTCCCCGGGCCGCCAGCCGGTGGCGGGGTCCGCCAGGGCCAGCCGGGCCGTGCCGGCGCCGACCGCCCCGGTGAGCCGGGTCCAGGCCCGCCGGGCCGTGCCGACCAGCTCGAGCACGCCGGCGCCCATCACCCACAGGCCGACGTCGCCCTTGACGACGTCCATGCCGCCGCCGACCATGCGGCCCTCGTCCACGCCGGTGAAGACCAGCAGCTGGTCGACCGCGGCCGAGGCCGGCCGCATGACCAGGCGGCCCCGCACGACCACGTTGCCGGTGCTCTCCAGCCGGTGGCTGACCGACGGGTGGAAGAGCAGCTCGCCGCCGGGCTCGACGGTCACCCCGGCCACCTTGGCGTCGGTGTCGAGCACGATCCGCCGGCCGACCACGGCGACGTCGCCGGGCCCGGGGACGCCGCCCTTGGGCCAGCTGTCCGGGTCGCTCCACGGCTTGGCCCCGGCCAGGCTCACCGGCCGGCCGGTGCTCGCGGTGCCGCCGGTGGACTGGTGCTGGCTGTGGTCGGCCGTGGTCCCCGGGGCCGCCGCCGGCTGGTCGCCGTCCTTGAAGGCCAGGGCGGCCGCCGCCCCGGCGGCGGCTCCGGCCACCCCCACGCCGCCGATGACCAGGAACCGGCGCCGGGTCAGCCGCTGGCGCGCCGTGGCCGCATCGTCGGGCTTGGGGTCCGGTGTCGGGTCGTCGCGTACTGCCATACCGCCTCCCCGGTGCTCCGTCCTTACAGGCGGACCCGGTTGGGGGGGTTGCCGGGACCGTACGCGTTCCGCGCGTCGAACAGCAGCCCCGCCGTGCCGGCCAGCCACTCGAGATCGTAACTGCTGTGCGGGACGAGGAGGGCCACCAGGTCGGCTCCGGCGACCGCCCGGGCGGTCAGCTCGGTCCGGGCCAGCCGCCTGCCGTCGAGGGTGACGGCGTCCACGAACGGGTCGTGGAAGGTCAGCTTGGCCCCCCGCCGGGCCAGGGCGCTCATCACCCGCAGCGACGGCGATTCGCGCACGTCGCCGACATCGGGCTTGTAGGCCACCCCGAGGATCAGGACCTTGGCCCCCTTCAGGGGCTTGGCGTGCTCGTTGAGGGCCTCGCCGATGCGGGCCGCCACCCAGCCCGGCATGTGGGCGTTGACGTCCTGGGCCTGCTCCAGGATGCGGAACTGGTGGCCGACGTCGCGCCGGACCTGCCAGGCCAGGTAGGTGGGGTCGAGCGGGATGCAGTGCCCGCCGACCCCCGGGCCGGGGGTGAAGGCCATGAAGCCGAACGGCTTGGTGGCCGCGGCCTCGATCACCTCCCAGACGTCGATGCCGAGCTCATGGCAGACCATGGCCATCTCGTTGACCAGGGCGATGTTGACGTGGCGGAAGGTGTTCTCGAGCAGCTTGGCCAGCTCGGCGGCCCGGGCCGAGGAGAGGGCGACGACCTTGGAGACCATCTGCTCGTAGAACAGGACCGCCACCGAGGTGGCCTCGGCGGTGGTGCCGCCGACGATCCTCGGGGTGTTGCCGAAGTGGAACTCGGTGTTGCCCGGGTCGATCCGCTCGGGCGAGTAGGCGAGCAGGAAGTCGCGGCCGGCCCGCTGCCCGGACGCTTCCAGCAGGGGGGTGACCAGGTCGTTGGTGGTGCCCGGGTAGGTGCTGGACTCCAGCACCACGAGGCGCCCGCCGACAAGGTGCCTGGCCACGTCCCGGCAGGCCTGCTCGACGTACGACAGGTCGGGCGTGTGGTCGCGGACCGGGGTGGGCACGCAGATGCAGATCACGTCGCTGGTGGCCAGGGCGTCGCCGTCGGCGCGGAAGCGCAGGCGGCCGGTGGCCACGCCGGCCTGGAAGGTGCCGTCGTCCACCCCCGGCACGACCAGCCGGCCGGCGGCCAGGGCGTCGACCCGGGCGGCGTCGACGTCGATCCCGGTGACCTCGAAGCCGGCTTCGGCGGCGGCGCAGGCGAGCGACAGCCCGACGTAGCCCTGGCCGACCACGGCCACCCGGGCGTCGCGGGCCAGCAGGCGGCGGCGCAGCGTTGACGTGGACCTCATGACGGCTTCCTTTGGACGGTCAGACGGTGGCGGAGTCGCGCGCGGTCGGGGCGGGGTGGATCGAGGCGGCCGCCATCGCCTTCATGCGGCTGGCCAGCTCGTCCGGGCTTGCCTCGAAGCTCAGGTACTCGAGCTCGGCCAGGGCCCGGTGGACCACCGCCCGGTCGGGAACCGGCGGCCGGGAGACCACGATCGCCGGGTGGCCGCTCGGCAGCTGCTCCTCGTCGGGGGCGACGATGTCCTCGGCCATCTTCTCCCCCGGCCGCACCCCGGTGATGACGATCGGGACGTCGCGGCCGGGGATCCGGCCCGACAGCCGGATGAGCCGCTCGGCCACATCCAGGATCCGCACCGGCTCGCCCATGTCGAGGGTGAACACCTCACCCCCGGTGGACAGGGCGGCCGCCTGAAGGACCAGCTGGACGGCCTCCTGCACGCTCATGAAGTAGCGGGTCATGCGGCGGTCGGTGACGGTCACCGGCCCGCCCCTGGCGATCTGGCGGAAGAAGGTCGGGATCACACTGCCCCGGCTGCCGAGCACGTTGCCGAAGCGGACCGCGCACAGCACCGAGTGGCCGTTCTGGAGGCTGCGCACCACCTGCTCGGCCAGCCACTTGGAGGTGCCCATGACACTGACCGGGTTGATGGCCTTGTCGGTGGAGATGAGCACGAAGTGCCCGACCCCGTTGGCCACGGCGGCGTCGGCCAGGTTGGCCGTGCCGAGCACGTTGGTGGCCAGGGCCTCGGCCGGGTGCTCCTCGAGCACGGGCACGTGCTTGTGGGCGGCGGCGTGGAAGACGATCTCCGGCTTGTGCTTGACGAACACGCCGAACACACGCTCGCGGTCGCGGATGTCGGCCAGCACGGTCTCCAGCCGCATCTCGGCCGTGGCCAGGTCGACCACGCCGGCGGCCTCGGTCAGCTCCTCGGTGAACTCGTCCAGCGACATGACCACGTCGTGCAGGTGGGTCTCGTCGTGGTCGAGCAGGATCAGCGAGGCCGGCCCGAAGCTCGCCACCTGGCGGGCGATCTCGGAGCCGATCGACCCGCCGGCCCCGGTGACCAGGACCCGGCGGCCCCGGAGCATGGCCTTGACCGCCTCCAGGTCGGTGTCGACCTGCTGGCGCCCCAGCAGGTCCTCGATGCGCAGGTCGCGGATGTCGCGGGCGCTGACCTTGCCGCCGACGGTCTCGTGCACGCTGGGCAGGACCTTGAGGGTGACCTGGGCCTGCTCGCACAGGGCGGCGACC
>Ga0081539_10002748_pt1 | contig 23704 bp, 20 predicted proteins | sample TabmetS4T2R2_FD_71023 | JGI IMG/M metagenome (GOLD analysis project Ga0081539, IMG submission 71023) | Tabebuia heterophylla rhizosphere microbial communities from the University of Puerto Rico - S4T2R2 | ecosystem: Host-associated > Plants > Roots > Rhizosphere ...
CGGCGCCGGGCCGGGGGGCCTACCGGAACGAATGTTGAATTTCCCCAGCCACTGGATCGGCTTCACGAGCGAGTTGATCGAGCGCGTCATAAACGGGAAGTCGATCTTCGAGACGTCATCACTGACACGATGATAATCGGTGTGCAAGCCGTAGCTCGAGATCGTGTGTGCAATCACGCCGCGCAGGGCGAGCGGGTAGTTGTCGGAGCGTTGGAAGAAACGCTGCTCCGGATGCGGATCGGCGACGAGTGCTGCGCCGTGTTTCGCCAGCTCCGGGCCGAGGTTCGAACGCTCGAAGCCTGTTAACCATAACGTTCCTGCAGCGACTTTCGCATCAGGACGGCCGAGCATTTCAAACTGCAAATCAGCGACGATCTGCGTGAGTGCGACCGGCGGATTGTCGATGAAGTGTCGTGAGCCGGCGCCGCGACGCTCTTCGCTACCGAAGCCGACGAAGTAGATCGTGCGACGTGGTTTCTTGCCGGAGGAGAGGGCGCGTGCGAGCTCCAGCACTGCGACACAACCCGAGGCGTCGTCGTCAGCGCCGTTGAAGATCTTGTCGTCGCCGGTGACAGCTTCGTTAATGCCGAGATGGTCTATGTGGGCGCTGAGCATGATTGCTTCGCGCGGATCGGAACCGCGCAGGATGCCGATGACGTTCCAGGTTGCGCCTGATGCGGCAGTCTGGACTGGTACGCGTTGCACGAAGCTCTTGTTGCCCGCACTGTCGGTGTCGCCGCCTGGCTCGAGACCAAACTGTTGAAACTGTGAGCCGATGTACTCAGCCGCAATGCGTTCGTAGATCGTGCCGCTCCCGCGACCCTGCATGGCGTCGCTGGCGAGAAAGTTTAGTGCGGCGCGGATGTCCTGCTCGCGAATTGATTGAGCATCGATAGGACTGGGGAAGACGAATAAGAGAAGTAATGTCAGCGCGACGCGGGGAAGGGTCGTGTTCATAGTCACGCTAGTATCCTGTCAATCCTGTAAATCAAGCAAATCCTGTGACAGGATGACAGGATTTGCCGGATTTACAGGATTAAGACGGAGTCGCCGAACTCGTGAGTCTTGTAATCGTGTGCGATCAGCTCAGAGGTGGCGCGTTCGAGGGTTGAGTCTTCGAGGAAGGCGCGGAGGAGCTCGTAGTGACTCGTGCCGGGTTCGTGAGTGCCGGAGAGGATCGCGTCCACCACATGCAATCGCGTCGCGGGTCCAATCTTTCCTCGCGCCACACCATTACCACTGCGCAGATGGCCATCTTCAGTCGCCGCATCTTCGAGTGCGCGGACCACAGTTGTTCCCACCGCGATCACACGACCACCGCGGCGGCGCGTTAGCTCAACCGCTTGCGCTGTCGCTAAGGGAATGTGATACGGCTCGTCGAACGGCAACAAGTGGTCGAGATCTTCATCACCCGTCGATGAGATGCCCGCTGCATGTGTGATCGTCGCAAACGCTGCGCGATGTTCGCGGATGCTGCTCAGCACGTGCCAATCGAGAATGAAGCTCGCCGACGGCGCTTCGAAAGCGACCGGTGGCCCGGCAATTCGTGTCCACACGTCCCACAACTCCAAAGACGTTTGCATGTGTGAATACTGAATCGGCCTGCCGTGACTCGCTAATCCCGCCCAGATCTGATCGGCACTGCCGTCGAAGAGAAGGGAAACGAGTCGTGGATGGCCTAACAGATCTTCAGCTGTCGCGCGGAGTGGACCAAGCACGAGCGTATCGCCACGCTGCAACGTCGGCGGCAATGGCCGATCTTCGGTACGCAGGTGAAAGTCTCCCTCACCGAAGACGATCGCGCTGAAGCGTTTGACGTCCATCGGATCCAGTGAATGACGCCCGGCAAGTCGCACCTCGATCGTTTGTCCACTCCGCTCGTGCACACCTCTGAGACTGGCCGGAAGTGTCGCGGCGTCGTTTGCGATGACGAGATCGTTCGGTCGCAGGAACTCGACGAACGCGGTGCGCGGAACGTGAATCAAGTTACGCTGCGAATCGACCACGAGAAGTTTTGCGTCTAAGGGACGCTGTACTGCTGAATCAGCGGCTAACATATCTTCCATCCATAATATTCGCTGCAATTGCTTCCAAAAACTCATGCGCCGATTGCTCAGGTCGTTTGAGCGTCGTGGGATCTGCGTCTGGTATCGCTGCCGCATGCATCGGCGTATCCATGTCGCCCGGGTCGAGCGAGAGAAATCGCACGCCTTCCGCTGCATGCTCTTCGTTCCAAATGCGGCTCAGGTGATGTAGCGCGGCTTTGCTCGAACCGTACGCGCCCCAGCCGGGATACGGGTTCACTGCCGCATCACTCGAAACATTCAGCACGACCGTGCCACGACCTTCGCGCGCGGAAGCCGCGAGTGCGCCCATAAGCGCTTTGGTTAATCGAAACGGACCAAGAACATTCGTGGCAAACACGTGTTCGAGATCCTCGCACTCCGTGTCAGAAAGCATCCGCAGCGGCGTTGGACCAAGATCGGAAGCGTTGTTGATGAGCACATCGAGCCCGCCGAGCTCGCCTGTGATTTGAATCGCGATGGGGTAGATGTCTTCTTTCACGGAGACATCACCGACGATACCGTGCGCGCCCGGATTCTCACGCGCCACTTGTTCGACGCGCTCGCGTGTCCGCGCAACAAACGCCACGCGCGCGCCTCGTTTACTTAACTCGCGAACAAGGGCGAGCCCGAGCCCTGAGGTGCCACCCGTGATTGCGACTCGTAAACCTGAAAAAGGATCGATGGAAACAGAAGGAACTGTCATTGGCCGAGGACCTACTTTCTAAAGACTCTCCTTTACTAAGTCAGAGATTACTCCTGACTATTGACTTTGTAAAGAGAATTCTTTAGAAATATACTGCATGAGTGCTGGAACGCAGGCGCCGGGCGAGAGAAAGACGCGACGCGCCATCGCGAAACTACTGAAAACCGAGGGTCCAATCGATTCAGGGCAGCTTGCGCAGCGGCTCGGACTCACGGCCATGGCGGTCCGGCAGCATCTCTACGCCCTGCAGCGCGAAGGCTTGGTCACGTCCGAGGAGCGTCCGGTGCCGATTGGTCGTCCGGCGAAGTTCTGGCGACTGACACGCGAAGCTGATCACCTGTTTCCCGAAGCTTATGCAGAGTTGAGCGTGGCTTTGATCAATTCGGTCAAGGACGCATTTGGCGACGAGGGTCTGGAGCGTGTGTTGACCTCGCGTTGCGCGCAGCAGCGTTCAGATTACGGGAAACGCATTCGACCGCAGGATTCGCTGGCCACGAAACTCGAAGAGCTCGCGAAGGTCCGCAGTGAAGAAGGCTACATGGCGGAGATCAGGCGGGAAGAGGACGGAAGTTTTTTACTCGTCGAGAATCATTGTCCGATCTGTGCTGCGGCAAATGCGTGTCAGGGGTTCTGCAGCACTGAACTCGAACTTTTCCGTTCAGTGCTCGGTCCCGGCGTGAGTGTCGAACGCGCGGAGCACATCATCAAGGGTGATCAGCGGTGCGTCTACAGAATTAAGCCACAAAAAGCACAAAAGGCACTACATTAATCTTTGTGCCTTCTGTGCTTCTTGTGACTGAAACGGCTTTACTACCTGCGCGCGACGCCGATCTTTCTTTGCACGAGTCGCTCGACTTCAAGCGGTACGCCGTCAGCCTTTGCGGCGCGAATGAAGTCAGTATCGATCTTGAAAATCCGCAGCTTCACTAAATCTTCAATCTGAAGGTTCGTTAATCCCTCGTTGCGCATCTCGGTCACAAATTCCGGCGTCACTTTGAAGATCTGCATCTTCACGAGGCTCTCGAACGGCTCCTTATCGAAACCCATCTGACTCACCTGGCGCACAAACTCCGCGTCGATCTTGAAGATGCGCGCTTTGACGAGCTCTTCCATGCCGAGATTTGGAAATCCACTCGCCTTCATTTCACGCATGAACTGTGAGTTGACCTTGAAGATCGCGGCTTTGAAGAGGTCTTCAGTTTGGAGTTTCCCGAATCCGGCGGAATTCAGATCGTCTGCGAGTGCGGTCGTGACGTTGAGCGCAGTGGCTGCGAACAGTCGATCTTCACCTTCCCGATCGTAGTTGGAACGTGACGATTGTTCAAAGTCGAAACCGCGGCTCTTCATTGCCGAAACGAAGCCGAGATTGGGAGTAAAACGAAACGTCCCGGAGCCTTTGCCGTTTTGGAAGCTGCCTTCGAAATCGATTCTTCCCGCTTCGCGTACGAGGCTAAAACTCACCGGACCGCCGACTTGCACCTGTTGGGCAGTCAGTCCCTGAAAGTCAGAGAACTCAAAGCTTTGTCCCATCTGGTTCCGGCCCGCTCTGGTGCTGCGGCGCTCCATATTCAACTGGAGTTTTGAATCTTTGGAAGAGAGACTCGCCGTCCACTCGCCCGATGTGGTGCTTTGCGCGGTGACCTTCGCGCCCGCAATCCAGATCAGAAGGGCGACGCTTGTGATCAGCGCAGTGGCGATAAAGAAGCGGTTCCAAACAGTTCTTGGCATGAGAGACCTCCGGGAAGTTGGAAAATTCATTGTCATAGTTAAAACACCCACAGCGCGCAGTTTGTGACGGAATCTTTATTCTGTTGCACACCGAAAAATTCAGGATTAGAATCCGCGCCAGCAATTTGTTCACTTGAGTGCCTGGTTTGGCACGATCGCCCCGTGTTCCCACGCAACTCTTAAAATTCGTTCGCGCAGTAGATGCCCGCGCCCAGATGCGTCGTGCTGCGTGAAATTGGCCGTTCTCTTGACTGCTGCCTTAACTCCTGGAGGTTGAGCTATGAGAGACAGGCGAAGAGTTCAGACGTCCACCCACGACGCAGAAACACGTACTGAACTCACACCAGATCAGGCTCAGGAATTACTGCGCCAAAAAGAAGCCCGCCTGGCTGCCGAACGTAAATATCGAAGGATCTTCGAAAACGTCAGCGAAGGTATCTTCCAATCGACGCCCGAAGGTTATTACCTGATGGCGAATCCCGCACTCGCGCGCATCCATGGATTCAAGTCGCCGCGCGAGCTGATCCGGTCGTGTCGCGACATCTCGCAGAAGATCTACGTCGATCCGGCGCGCCGTGAAGTGTTCAAGCGGTTACTCGAAAAGCACGGTGTCATTCGCGACTTCGAGCTCGAGACGTTTCGCAAAGACGGCAGCCGGATCTGGGTGTCTATCAACGCGCGCGCCGTTCGCGATGAAGCCGGAAAGATCAAGTATTACGAAGGCACCGCGCGCGACATCACGCAACGCAAGCAAACCGAGGAGGCGTTACGCGAAAGCGAAGCTGCGGCGCGGACGTATCTGCGGCGATTGATCGAGGTGCAGGAAGGTGAGCGGCGTCGCATGTCGCGAGAGCTGCACGATCAGGTGGGCCAGATCCTGACCGCAGTCAAGATGAACTTGCATGCGCTGCGGCAGAAGTGCAGCGCACCTGAAATCGTTTTGTCGATTGAAGACAACATGAAGGTTATTGACGAAGCGGTGGACCAGGTGCGGGATTTGTCTGTGGATCTGCGGCCATTGTTGTTGGATGATTTTGGACTCGTGGTTGCTGTGCGCTGGTATCTCGATCGACAGGCGAAGAGTTGCGGTGTGCCGGCAGACTTCACGACGCGCTCGCTTGGTGAGGACGATCGCTTTTCTTCGGAGCTGGAGACGGCGTGTTTCCGGATCGTGCAGGAGGCGGTTACGAACGTCGCAAGGCATGCGCGCGCGAATCGTATTTCGGTGGTGCTTGAAAGAGTGGGACAGGATTTAGTTTTGTCGGTTTCAGATGATGGTGCGGGGTTTGATAAGAAGGCGTTGCGCACGAGTGCGGCGACGCTTGGGTTGCGGAGTATGGAAGAACGTGTGCAGGCTGTGGGTGGGTCGATCACGATCGACTCGGCGCCTGATGTGGGAACTGCGATCCGCGCGCGCTTTCCGATTCCATACCCACAGGTCTACGCCGCCACGAGTTAAGCCACGGATAACACGGATATAATTCGATTTTCGCTGATCCGTGGTAATCGCCTTTAACGATCCGTGTAATCCGTGGTAAGCTGTGGCCCCGTGAATCACACGGTTGCCATCGTTCCTGCTCGCCTCGCTTCCACACGTTTACCCGGAAAAGCTCTCATCGATATTGCTGGAAAACCCATGGTTTGCTGGGTCGCCGAGCGCGCACGCGCCGCCAGTAACGTGGACCGCGTGATCGTCGCCACTGACAGCCAGCAAATTGCTGATGCCGTCCACGCGCGCGGAATCGAAGCAATCCTGACCGCCGCACATCACACCAGCGGCACTGATCGCGTCGCTGAAGTCGCAGCACAAATTCCCGAAGCCGAAATCATCGTCAACGTTCAAGGTGACGAGCCGCTCATTTCACCCGCGACAATTGAACGCGCAGTTGACACAATGGCTGCCGAGATTTCGAAACACGACGGCGCCGGCATCGTAACAACATGGGAACCAATCGGCACGATGGACGATCTGCTGAATCCGGATCTCGTGAAAGTCGTGTTGGATGAAGACGAGAACGCTGTTTATTTTTCGCGCTCGCCCGTGCCGTATCCTCGCGATGCCGTAAAAAGCTATGGATCATTGCAGGCGGCGTGGGAGAATGAACCGGAACTGAGCAAACTCTTTCGCAAGCACACAGGTCTCTACGTCTATCGCAGAGATGTGCTGCTGGGGTTTACGAACTGGCCGCAGTCTCAGCTTGAAAAGATCGAAGCACTCGAGCAACTGCGCGCTTTGGCCCACGGCGTGAAGATCAAAGTGGTTGCTGCGTGTGCCGCATCGACGGGTGTCGATACGGCCGCAGATCTCGAGCGAGTGAGAGAATTAGTGGCTGCCAGGATTTAAGTATGAACGACTGGATCGGAACAGGCATCATCGTGTTCCTGGTTGCATGCGGCTTGTTTGCCTTGTCGCAACTGGGCAGGCCGTACAATGTAAGCACAGAAGAATTTGAGCGACGCGCGCAGGAAGGACCAGGCTTGCTCAGCGCTGGTCTGGTTAGCTTACAAAAAGCACTCGATCCCTCGAAGGAAAAAGCAGTCGAGGTGGTGGAAGATTTGAAGCAAGGGCGTTACAACAAAAAACAGAACTCCGGAGATCCGCCGGAGGCCGGCGATGGCAGCGACGAAAAGTTAACCAATGGAGAACCCGATGCCTAAATATATCTTCGTTACTGGTGGTGTGGTTTCGAGCCTGGGAAAAGGTTTGGCAGCGTCGTCCATCGGATGTTTGCTGGAGAGCCGCGGTCTGCGCGTGGCGCTCATCAAACTCGATCCGTACATCAACGTCGATCCCGGTACGATGTCGCCGTTTCAACACGGCGAAGTTTTTGTCACTGACGACGGCGCCGAGACCGATCTCGACCTGGGCCACTACGAACGCTTCACGCACGCGCATCTCTCACAAGCCAACAACTGGACCACCGGACGGATTTATCTTTCAGTGATCGAGAAAGAGCGTCGTGGCGATTATCTTGGCAAGACGATCCAGGTCATTCCACACATCACGAATGAGATCAAGGATGCGGTTCGCAAAGTCGCCGATAACGACAAGCCAGATGTGATCATCGTCGAGATTGGCGGCACGGTGGGCGACATCGAGTCGTTGCCTTTTCTCGAAGCGATTCGCCAGATGGGTAACGAAGAAGGCGCCGGCAACGCGCTCTTTGTTCACGTCACACTCGTGCCGTACATCGCTGCGGCCGGTGAGTTGAAGACGAAACCCACGCAACACTCTGTGCGCGACCTGCGCGAGATTGGTATCGCGCCTGACATTCTCCTTTGTCGCTCGGAGAAGCCTCTGTCACGCGAGCTGCGCGGCAAGATCGCCTTGTTTTGTAACGTGAAGGAGTCTGCTGTGATCAGTGCGCAGGACGTCGATACCATTTACGACGTTCCGCTCGCATTTCACGAGCAGGGCCTCGACGATCTGATCGTTTCGCAGCTCGGACTCGAAGCGCAGGCGCCGCAAGTGGATCTCGCTGAATGGCGCAATCTCGTCGCGACGATTCGCGAGCCTTCGGGTGGTGAAACGTCGATCGCGATTGTCGGCAAGTATGTTGAGCTTGAAGACTCGTACAAGTCTCTGCGTGAAGCGCTCACTCATGGCGGCGTTGCGAATAATCTGCGCGTCGACGTGAAGTGGATCGAGTCGGAAGAGTTGATGGACGACGATTACGAAAATCGTTTGCGCGATTTCGATGCGATCCTCGTGCCCGGCGGCTTTGGCAAGCGTGGCATCGCCGGAATGATTCGCGCCATCTACTACGCTCGCAAAACACGCACGCCGTTCTTCGGTATTTGCCTGGGAATGCAGACTGCCTGTATCGAGTATGCGCGCAATGTTTGTGAGCTGAAGGACGCTGACTCGACCGAGTTTGATCTCGAGACGCCGCATGCGATCATTTTTAAACTGCGCGATCTCGTCGGCGTCGAAGAGCTGGGTGGAACAATGCGACTCGGAGCTTGGCCCTGCCGGCTCGCTTCAGGCTCGCTGGTCCAGGAGGTTTATGGCGGCGCAGATGAGATCAGCGAGCGTCACCGGCATCGTTATGAGTTCAATCCGGAGTTTCGCCAGCGACTTGAAAGCGAAGGTCTGGTGTTCAGCGGTGTCTCGCCGGATGGCAAGTTTGTCGAGATGATCGAGCTGTCGCGCGACGCGCATCCGTGGTTCGTCGGTTGCCAGTTTCACCCGGAGTACAAGTCGCAGCCTCTTAACGCGCACCCGTTGTTTGCTTCTTTTGTCCGCGCCGCATACGAAAATCGTTTGCACTCTGAGACCTCAATGGAGAAGAATGGAGAAGTCGATCTGGTGGTGCATGAGCGCTTGACCGCCACCAGCGGCGACTAGCTGCCCAGAAGACCCTCACTTCAGAAAATGAAGAACGCTGAAGAATTGTCTGCCACCGATCCGTTTGTGGGCCGGACGCTCGATGAGAAGTATCTCGTCGAAGAGCATCTTGGCGCGGGCGGCATGGGTGCGGTCTATCGTGCGCGCCACCTCTTAATGGATCGGCCGGTAGCGATTAAATTCCTGCACCCGCGACTGGTCGAGGACGAGGCGGCGAGAGTTCGTTTTCAAACAGAGGCGCGTGCGGCGGTCAAGCTGTGTCATCCAAACGCGGTTTCAGTGACTGACTTCGGACACACTGCAGAAGGCGGTGTTTACATCGTGATGGAGCTGCTCGAAGGTCGCACCTTGCGCGAGATCGTCAGCAGGGAAGCGCCGCTCGAGACTGCGCGCGCGACCTCGATCATGCTACAGGCGTCCGACGCAGTTGCAGCAGCGCACGAAGCCGGCATCATTCATCGCGATCTGAAGCCGTCGAATATTTTGATTACGCAGAGCGCCGACCAGCCGGCAGTTGTGAAAGTGCTCGACTTCGGTATCGCGACGTTTTCTGCGGACGACGATGAAGATGCGACCACGTTGGTCCAGCCCAACACAGTTATCGGCACGCCACGTTACATGTCGCCCGAGCAGCACAACGGTAACGAGCTGACTCCGGCGACGGACGTGTACAGTCTCGGTGTCATTCTTTATGAGATGTTGACCGGTATGGTCCCATTCTCCGGCTCGACGCCCGCCGAGATTGCGGAAAAGCACGCGAACCTTTCACCACATTCACCGCGCGAGATCGTTGCGGCGATTCCCGAAGACGTCGAACACATCGTTTTGCACGCCCTTGAAAAGCAGCCCGCAGATAGGCCGACGAACGCGGGTGAGTTTCGTCGTGAGCTACTCGACACTGCCGAGCGACTCGGCCTCGAGCACAATGCGGTGAAGAGCGCGCCTGACCTCGAGATGTTGCGTGATTCTGGTGTGGAGTCGCCGTCGGGGCGCCTCGTCGTTGACATCACGCGGCTGCGCGAGAAGCGCGCGCTCAGCTCCGGGTCGAATGAGATCAAGGTTCTGGGCGCGAACCCTCCCGAGAAGCCTTCGCCCCACATCGAAAAACCACCCGAGCCCAGTTCATTTCTGGACAAGGTCAAGCGTATACTCGGGCTTTGAATCTTGTACATCTTGTAATTACCTGCAGAATTCTATGTCTAAGTCTTTCTCTGTCGGTAAAGCCACGTTTGGCGACGGCCGGCTTACGATCATCGCCGGTCCATGCGTGGTTGAATCACCTGAGCACGCTTTGATGATGGCACGCGAATGCCGCGATCGCGCCCAGGCCGCGGGTCTTGACTACGTCTTCAAATCTTCGTTCGACAAAGCCAACCGATCGTCTATCAAGAGCTTCCGCGGGCATGGTATGGAAGCCGGGCTGGAAGTGTTGCAGCGCGTGAAGAAAGAAGTCGACGTGCCCGTGCTCACCGATGTTCACGACGTCTCGCAGGTTGAGCGCGTCGCTGAAGTCGTCGACGTGCTACAGATTCCCGCATTTCTTTCGCGGCAAACGGATCTGATTGTCGCCGCCGCGAAATCGGGCAAGGCAGTAAACGTCAAGAAAGGCCAGTTTCTCGCGCCGCAGGACGCGCGCAACATCGTCGATAAAGCTCGCGAAGTCGGTTGTGAGAAGTTTATGTTAACGGAACGGGGCGCGAGTTTTGGTTATCACAATCTCGTCGTCGATATGCGCTCGTTTCCGATCATGCGCGAGTTTGGCGTGCCTGTAGTTTTCGACGTGACGCATTCACTGCAATTGCCCGGCGGGCTTGGTCATGCAACGGGTGGACAATCGGAATACATCGAACCTCTCGCACGCGCAGGAGTTGCGTGTGGCGTTGACGCGGTCTTCATGGAAGTGCATGACAACCCGGCGCAAGCGTTGTCAGACGGGCCGAATGCACTGCCGCTCGAGCGCCTCGCGCCGCTGCTCCTGATGTTGCGCGACATTCACCAACTTGTTAATACTGCCAAATAGGCACAGTACCGAGCGCCTCCCTTGGAGTGCGGCGGCTTGGCGCCGCTTTGGCCTCGATCGCGCATCATCGATACCAAAGCGGCGCCAGGCCGCCGCACTCCAAGGAGGCGCTCGGTACTGTGCATACCCGGCAATATTATTGACGACCAATTATGAGAACACTTCTTTTACTCGCGCTCGCGCTGTGTCTGATGACGCAAGCGGGCGCGCAAGCACCAGCGACTGTTATCTGGCAGGTCAATTCGTTCGATGTCAGCGCGAGTGTGCAGCAGGCTGAACGCGCACTCAACGCCGTCGCGACCATCAACGCGACGAACGTCGGCAGTGGATCAGGTCGGACGCTGACACTCCGTCTCAATTCCAAAGCAAGCGTGAAATCGGTGACGGTCGGTGGCGCGGCCGCGAGTTTCAGACCGGGACAAGAGCCGCGCGGCGATCTGCACCGCATTGAGATCACGCTGCCCGCGGCAGTCGCTCCGAACGGGACTGTTTCCGCGACGGTCACTTACACGCTTCCAGTCGAGAGCAATAGCGGGCTCACTGCCATCAGCCCGATTGCCACACAGTTTCTGCCGTTATCTTTCTGGTATCCGATGCCGAACACGCCTTACTCGGTGCGTGGCGCTGACACCGCTCCATTTCATTTGACTGTCAACATTCCTAACGCGATCTCGTCTGGTGTTGAGAAGGCTGGACCAGCAGGCTCGGTGACGTTCGATCAGCCATTGTTCGCCCAGCCGTTCTTTGTTCAGGGTGATTGGGACAAACTCGAAGGCGCGGCTGATGGAAAAGGCGTGATCGTCCTGCTCGAGAAAGGCGCGGGCGCTGAAGAACGCAAACATGCCGAAGCATTGATCGCGTTCACTGCTGCGGCGCGTGCTTTCTATGCCGAGGCTCTTGGACCAGCACCTGAGACGCCGCTGCGTCTGGTCTCTGTTCGCAGAGGCGCAGGATTCACTGATGGTGGCACGGTGCTCTTCGACGCCGACACGTTGCGCCTGACGAAACTCGATGCTGCTACGGCGCTCTCCGTTTCTGAAACAGTCGCCAGGCTGTGGATTGGTGGCCAAGCGCCGATTCGCGGTGAGGGTGCCGGAGTGTTGCGCGATGCGCTTGTACGTTTTCTCGCAACGCAGTTTCTCGAAAAACAGTTTGGAGCGGATGCGGTCAAGTCGGAGTTGTATCGGCAACGACTCGCGTACGCGACAGTCGCGCAGCGTGATGCTCCACTTGCGCGCGGAAGCCAGTTGGACAGTACGTACTTTGCGTCAGTGCCGAATCGTGGTGCGATGTTCTGGCGTCTAGTTGAACGTCGCCTGGGTCGAGACGCTTTGATGGGCGTGCTGCGCGCGGTGCTTCAAACCGGGAAGAGTGATCCCAACGGTTTCAATCTCGCGGGCGTGCGTGAAGCGCTCGTGCAGCGTGGCGGCGACAGCGTCAAAGCATTGTTGGACCAGCAGCTCGATCAGGTGATCGATACGGATCTGATGGTCGGTCTGCCGGTGCAACGCGGTGCCGACTGGGTCTCAGCGCTACGCAATCTCGGCTCGATCGACGTCACTGTCACAGTGTCTGCGACAACTGAGCAGGGACAGGAAGTGCGAGTGGAAGCGACTGTACCTGCGAAGAGCTTCGGTGAAGCAATTTTCAAACCTCCGTCGAAGATCGTTCGCGTCGAAGTTGATCCTGACAAGCTTTACCCGCAGCTCGATTACGGCAACGATATGATGCCGCGAGGTAAAGATCTTTCGCAGGCGTTGAATGAAGCGTCGTTGCAGCTTGGCGCGCAGGATTTCGCGAAGGCTGAAGCTACAGCGCGTGCGATGCTCTTGACCGCGCCACGTTTTCAGGAAGCGCAAATCATTCTCGCGCGCGCGTTGCTCGGTCAGAACCGGAACGAAGAAGCGGAGAGACTGTTTCGCGCGGCGCTCGATGAGCCGTTACCGTTTGCAGCTACTGTCGCGTGGGCCAACATCGGTCTCGGCGAGATCGCGATGAAGCGCAACCAGCCTGCCGAAGCTGCGAAACGATTTAATGATGCTGTTGCTGCGAGTCGTGATTATCCGTCGTCACTGGCTGCGCGTGCCGCGCGCATTCGTGCGGAAGCAGCGGCCAACAATGCGCCGCCCGTTGACGAGAGTGCGCGCACGTTTATCACGCAACTCTCGCAGGCAGTCGTTAGCAACAAGAAAGCCGAGCTGGAAGCGCGAATCGTTTCCGGCGAGCTCGTGCGATTTATCAACGCGAGCATCGGCACCGAAGCGTGGGACACGAAAGTCGTGCGCACCGAGCAGCTCAACGCGAACCTGATTGCCGCCGACGTGCAGATTCGCGCGAGCAAGCTCGGCACAGTCGGTTCCGGCACGGCTGTCCTGTTGATTGCGCGAACACCTGCAGGCTTGAAGCTGGCCGGTATCGAGCTCTTCGAAGTGCGATGAACGCTGACGTCCAGGAACGTGCCGCACGCATCAAGTTGCTCTTGATGGATTGTGACGGTGTGTTGACTGACGCGCGCATCTGGTTATTTGAGAATGGAGAAGAGCAGAAAGGTTTTCACACGCGCGACGGACTCGGCATCGACTTGTTTCATCGCGCCGGTTTGCGCTCGGGAATCATCTCGGGTCGCAAATCAAAAGCCGTGGAAACTCGTGCGCGGGACTTGGGGATGTCGTTCGTCGTCCAGGGACACGAAAACAAGGTACAGGCATTCGCCGATGTAATGGCGCAAGCGGGCGTCTCGAACGCCGAAGTCGCATACATCGGCGACGACCTGAATGACATTCCGTTGATGGTGCAATCAGGTCTCGGCGTAGCTGTCGCAGATGCAGCTATGGAGGCGCGCGAGCATGCACACTACGTGACGAACGCGCCTGGCGGCTTCGGCGCCGTTCGCGAAGTCATCGAATTGATCCTGAAATCGCAGGACCGCTGGGACGACCTAATCAAGAGTTATATTCAACCGCGGATGAATGCGGACTGAGACGCGGATTGACACGGATCAGATCCTTAACTATCTTCTTCTCACCTTTCGAGCGGGTGTGGCGCAACGGTAGCGCATCAGCTTCCCAAGCTGAGGGTTGCGGGTTCGAATCCCGTCGCCCGCTCCAAGTTTCCGAACGGCAGTTTTCGAATTGGTGGGCGACAGCGCCAGTCAGTTGTCGGACACGGCAGCGGCCGATGCTGATGCATTGGTAGACAGTTTGGACCTGTCGATCGAAGCCAAAGATATGAGCGTCGATCAGAAGTTTTTGGATCGACTTAGAGATGAGACGTATTTGTCATAGTCGGCTCGTCAACGGCTCATAACAACCGAAAGCCCCGGGCTCTAACCGGGGCTTACAGATCCTTAGAACATCGGTGGCAAAGTGGCGTGACTAACCGCGACTTGCTCGCACGTCGTAACGAAGCTCCACTATGCCGCTCTTGTACGCCTTGACCTCCGCCAGATGGAGCGCGACGTCGCTGCTGAGCTTCTCGAAAAATCGTATCCCGTCGCCGATCAGGATGGGCAAAATCGAATAACGAATCTCGTCGGCCAGTCCACGACGAAGACATTCGCCGGAAACCGTCGCACCTCCCACAAACCAGATGCTGCCATACGCAGGCCGCAGTTGCTCGTTCACGAACTTCGAGAGATCGCCAGAGTAGAACTCGACCGTGTGGCGAGTTCGCGGCAGATCGCGACTAGTGAGCACAAACGTTGGCTTGTCGCCGTAGGACCAGCCTAAGCCCTTGCTCTCAAAATTCAATGCGGTCTCATAAGTTCGAGATCCCATGACGTAGCAATCGATCGTCTTCAGGAAAGCTTCAACATCGCCTTCATCCAGAGACTCTCCATCCCTGAACTCGTCTGATGTCTCGAGCCAGTCGACGCGTCCGTCCTTGCGAGCGATAAAGCCGTCAAGGCTTGCAGCCATGTGAATCGTTACACGCGAATCGGAATTTGCCATAAAGGAGTCAAGGTCAGCCCGCTACGCAGGCACTTCCTCAAACAATCGCGACACCAGCAGTGAAGTCAACAACCCTGAGGATAACTGACAACTTCTTTCGGCCCAAACGGCCGGCGGCGTCGATCGGGTCGAAGGTGAATGTCTACTCGGCAGAGGCTTTGGTCCGTTCAAATTCGCCGCGCAACTCTAGCGGCTTACCGTCTGGCTTCATGAAAGTGAACTCGATGCCGTGTTTGTTCGCGTCAATTGTGGTGAACACCATACGCTTCACCAGTCCTCCGCGCGTGCTTCCGGCGACGTCGAGAAAATTGAACTCACTCGATTTTCCATCCGGCGACAGCTTTCCTTCAAAGCGAGCGCGATTGCCGCCATCACAATAATGGGTCGCGAGCAAACGATCGCCTTCTACGTAGAACATCGTGATCTCATGGTTTGGCGGGCGCCCTCCGTCTGTATTCGCTTCATGCAAAATTGCGGTACCACTGGATGCAAGACGAATCGTGACGTTGATCGAAATGCCCATGATCGTACCGTGCCAAGACCCTTCCAGACTTTTCATTTTGTCGAACATCTTCTGTGCGTCCGATGGCGCGGTCGCAGTCGTCTGAGCAATGGAGGTCCCGTAGCCTATCACCATCACAAGGCAGATCAGCAGTGCTGGTAAAAATTTTCGCATTTGTTTTTTTCTCCTTTCGGTCTGAGTGAACAACGTTCCAATCCGTGCCTGAGAGCTTATGGTCTTTAAACTCGCAAGTCTCCACAGGCTGTAATTCGATTGTAAAAAGTTGTACCGAGAGGAAGAGAAGAAGCTAACGTATCCCCGGAAAGTTGAAGCTTAAGTCCGATCGAAACGCGCAACGAACGACCGCAGCACCGTTCACTTACGAAACTAATATGGCTGAGAAAGGAGAAAAACATCCCACGCCCATCGACTAATGTTGTTTCCCTGACTATCTTTTACTTTTGCTCGAAACATGAACTGATTTCCGTGTTCGTCAGTTCGCTTGGATTCGTGATAGTTCAGTTCGAGGCTGCTTAATCCAAACGCTTCCAGTCCAGATAATTCACCAGTCTCTGAGATTCCGTTGTGATTACGATCTTGCCACAAACGTAGTGACGAAAAGACCGAATCGAGGTTCGTGATTAGTCCATCATTATTGCCGCCGTTTACTGTCTTGTCGTATTCAGCGAGTGCCAAAAATCCATTCCTTATTGAACCAGCAGGCGGTGCAGGTTGGAAAGTAAAGTTACCAAACATTTCTCGGCCATCGTCAATTCTGCCGTTGCCGTTACGATCAAGCACAAGCCACGCGTCATCTACTCCAGTTGCCGTCCATGCAGTCTTTTCTGCAGTCCCATCGCTATTGACATCGAACCGAACTCCACCTGAGGGAGCCGTCAAGGTGAAGCCATTGCCATCGATATCAATCAAAATTGGGCTTCCCTCACAACTTCCATAATCATTTGCACAGCAGCATTGACCCATGTCGGTATGAAATGGCGCGTCGCAAATTGGCAGTTCACAAGCCTCGCTGCCCTCTTCTTTTGGACACGTGTGGGACTTTTCAAAGGTATTTTGCTCCGCAATATTACAGTAAACCCTCGTGTCCGGCGCAATGTCGGGACACTCATGGTGTTCTACTTGTGCAACTTTGTTCTCAACAAGAATGATAAACTGACCGGTTGTTGTTGCTTGAGGTTGATGGAATGCAGGCCAACAAACTGTATGTCCTGGTCGACGAAACAAGCCACACGGCACATGCACGGCGCATTGTCCCGTTCCGGTAGCCGTCAAACCATCAACAAATCCGTCAGGCCAGTTAACATTGAAGTGAGATTGTTTCCCTATATTAGTAATATTGTGACTCTCTAAATCCGGACACGCTCCAGAAAAGGTATCGTTGAGGTATGTCCCTGTCGGCGTACAAGCTGGCTCTTCGCCGCTTGTCACTATCAGTGCTGAGAGGATGGTTACAGTAATAAGGAATACGAGGGTGAGCGTGAGGGAAAATCTCATAAGAGGACCTTTCCAGAAAATGAGTTCGCAACGCTAGCTCAGAGTTTTGCAAACAACTTATTTAACCGCTCTTTTAATTCCATAAATCCTTGTTCCTGATAATCAGGCGGAAGCTGTTCCAAAACTAAAAATCTTTCCAGCATCTTTTCTCGTCCAACTTGAAGACCGTTCTTCAAATGATCCGCAAGTTTTTGATCGATTCGCGAGTTTGGTTGTAGTTCATTTAAGGCAATACGTGTTTTAGATTCGGAAGCGTTCAGAGCATCGACAAGATCAGTCTTAATTGTTTTTAGATCCTTTAGTGACTGTCTTTGTTTTTCCAAAATTCTCAGTGTTCTAAGAACCTGAATTTTCTCACCTAACCTTTCATCTTTTATTTCCTCCGCTATTTTAGAGTCCCCGTCGTTCGTACCATCGTTTAGCAGGACGGTAACAAGATAAAGAGGGAAAGGTTCAGAAGCTGAGGCGGAAGTAAATATCGGATAATTTTTCTGAAAAGTGTCTCCCGGTTGTATGCCGGAATTTACCTCTGAATAAGCGAAATCCACCTTTATTGTCGTATCGCGAAAGCTGATTGCAAAGGCGGTTATTGTGTCTTTGTGATTGTTTTTTAGCCTAATTCGTAGTTCGTTATTTAAGACTTCGGCCGACAGAAATTCATCGCCTCTGGTGCGACTTATGACATTGAGTTCTTGAGGCGGCGCTGGAGAGCTACGGTTTAGCCGGGCCGTAAAGCCCAAAAAAGCGATTATGCCGATGATGCTAAAAGCTGCGAGGACGTTACGTTGCATTGAGGACTCCTTTAGAGGATACGGTTAGCTTCTTACCAATGTTACGGACACTAACAATGAGCCCTTCGGTTACGGACGTTATATGCCGTGCTTGCGCCAAAGTCAATGGGCCGAGCGGAGCCGGTACCCCGACTCTGAGGTTTGTCCTTAAACGTGTTAATGCAGAGGTCTTGAGACAGAGTACGTCAACGGACAAACTTTTCGAGGGTGCTGAACTATACAAGCTGAACTGGCGTATGCTTGTCGCCTGGCTCAATCATGCGCAGGTCGCGAACGATTCTCAGAACCGGTGGACTACAACTGTAGGGGTGGCCCTCCGTGGCCACCCGTGCGTGGAATCTCCAACTACGGGTGGCCACGGAGGGCCACCCCTACAGTTGTAGTCCACCATTATCAGGGCCCGGACCGATTTGTGACCGAGAAATGACCTTCGACGTAGCTGGTCGTGCCTGAGTCGGCGGTGCCTTTGAAGTCGGGTTGTTTACCGCCGATCGTCACCTTGAATTGACCTGGCTCGACGACTGTTCGGCCATCGTCTGTGATCACCGCGAGCTGACGTGGCTCAATGGTAAAACTGATGACACGACGCTCGCCTGGCTTCAGGAATACTCGCTCGACCCCAGCAAGCGATCGAATCGGTACGCGAACAGATGCTGCTTCGTCAGTCAGGTAAAGCTGGACCACCTCCTCGCCTGCCCGAGTTCCTGCGTTCTCAACAATCGCGCTTACCGTTACTTTTTCTGACGCCGATACACGTGGCGATGAAACGTTGAAGTCAGAGTACTTAAAGCGCGTGTAGCTAAGCCCATGACCAAACGGATAGAGCGGCTCGCCTTTGAAAAACCGATACGTCCTTCCGTCCATGTGGTAATTCTCAAACGGCGGCAACTGCTCTACCGATTTATAAAACGTAACCGGCAGTCGCCCCGCCGGGTTGTAATCACCAAACAGCACGTCCGCAATCGCAGTTCCACCCTCTTCGCCGGGATACCACGCCTGCACGATCGCGGCGGCGTGCTCGTTGGCCCAGTTGACTGCGAGCGCACTTCCTGACAGCAACACGATCACAAGCGGTTTGCCCGTTGCCGCAACGGCTTCAAGCAAAGCCTGCTGACGCGCAGGGAGCTTGATATCCGTTCGATCTCCACCGAGGAAACCCGGCTCACGCACATTCATCTCCTCGCCTTCAAGTGTCGAAGAAAGGCCCAACATGAGCACCACCGTGTCTGCTTGTTTCGCAGTGTCAACTGCCTCCGCATACGGGTCTCCGGTTTGAACTACAGGAGGCTGCCACACGAGTCTCGCGACTGCACCTATCTTGCTCTCGTAATAATCCATCCTTACGTCGTAGCTCTTGCCAGCCTCGAGCATGACTTCGCCGGTGACAGTTGCCGGCGCATGTTCGGTCCAATCTTCAGCGATCAACTTGCCATTGAGATACACGCGCACACCATCATCTGCGATTGCCCCGAAGCGATATTTGCCAGTCTGATTCGGAACAAGCTTGCCGGTCCAACGTGCCGAAAAATCATCGTTGGGAATGCCGCGCCCGGGATTTGACATGCCCCAGTCGAAATTCACTTCCTGGTCCACGCGGGTCAGGACTGGCGCACCTTCGAGTGACTTGTTTGCAAAGTACTCGGCTTTCAGACCGCGTTCGCCATTCGGTCCGCGCAAGGCAGAAGCCGGCACGGGTATCGCGGAGATTTCTGTAAGCGGTGTGCCCAACGCATACAACACTTTCGTTCGCGGTGAGACGTGCTGGCGAATGCCTGCGAGTGGTGTAGTCGCGCGCGACGGTTGACCGTTGTAGTTCCCGAGCAAGACCTGCACGTTATCGGCGTTTGGTCCAATGACGGCGATCGACTTGAGATCTTTGCGCAGCGGCAGGGCGTTGTTTTCGTTTTTCAGGAGAACGATTGACTCGCGTGCGGCCTCGAGTGCGAGCTGGCGGTGTGCGGCTGAATCGTTTGTTGAGAATGGAATCTTTGCATAGGGCACGAGCTCCGGCGGGTCAAACATCCCGAGCCGAAAGCGTGCTTCGAACAACCGCTTCAAGGCGCGATCGATCTCGGCTTCTGAGATCAATCCCTGCTTCACAGCGTTCACGAGTGCTTTGTAACTATCGCCGCATTCAAGATCAGTTCCGCGCTTGACCGCGAGCGCCGATGCTTCCTCAGCGGTCTTCACAAAGTTATGCCGCTTGTAGATGTCGTCGATCGCGCCACAATCCGAAACGACGTAGCCATTAAAGCCCCACTCGCCGCGTAACACCTCACCGAGCAGATGAGTATTGGCGCAGCACGGTTCGCCGTTCGTGCGGTTGTACGCGCACATCACTGATGCGGCGCGAGCCTCCATGACGGTGGCGCGAAAGGCGGGCAAGTAAGTCTCACGCTCGTCGCGTTCAGTGGCAGCAGCGTCAAAACGATGGCGCTCGGGTTCCGGACCGGAATGAACGGCGTAGTGCTTCGGAGTTGCAACCACTTTCAGATACTTCGGATCGTCACCTTGTAGTCCTTTAACAAATGCCACACCGAGACGACCTGTCAGGTACGGGTCTTCGCCGTAAGTCTCCTGTCCTCGTCCCCAGCGCGGGTCACGAAAGATGTTGATGTTAGGCGACCAGAAGGTGAGACCGTAAAACCGATTGTAGTTATTGCGTCGTTGAGCTTCGTGATACTTGGCGCGTGCTTCGTCCGAGATCACATTGGCGACGCGATTGACGAGTTGCGGATTGAACGTCGCTCCTAGTCCGATCGCCTGTGGGAAGACGGTCGCAACGCCTGAGAACGCGACGCCATGCAACGCTTCGTTCCACCAGTCGTATTGTGGAATGCCGAGCCGTGGAATTGCCGGCGCCGCATTCATCATCTGCGAGACTTTCTCCTCAAGCGTCATCCGCGAGATCAGATCATCGACGCGCTTTTCGAGCGGGAGTTTTGGATCGAGGTACGGGGCGCGTTTGGGTGCTTGAGTCGTTGCGGGCGAAGCGATGAGCAGGAGGCAAAGCACAACTGTGATCACAGACAAGCTTGCGCGAACTAGGGACATGGATGCTCCTTGACTTTGTTGATCTCGGTTACTCTTTACCGCAGAGTTTACCAGATATAAATTACTCATATGTTTTTTGTCCGGCGGTCCGTATTCCGGCCCTTCAGGCCTTGATCGCTATTGTTCCTTGTAACCAGGGGCGACGCGCTTCGCGCTTGCCCCTGGCTGTCATATCTCGCGCCTTTGGCGCGAAACGGAGTTGATATGGTTTCCTCAGCCCGCCTCGTGTTGCAGCCGTTCTCCTGGTAATGAGTGTGGTCGCGTCTTCGTTGGCCCAGACGACTCCCGGGAAGACTGCGCGGAAGTGTCACCGGGAAGGTCACGGTTAAGAATAAGGGCGTTGTGGGGGTCGTTGTGTTTGTCGAACAGCAAAATTTGAGTGGCTGGAAGCTTCAGGATCAGCGGTTTAGGACAAGGATTCGCTCGCTTCCAGTTTCATTCGAGAGAACCGAATGACCAGAGGCAACTCGCACTACTGCGCGTGGAACGCGATGGTGTTGCTCAACCACAGGGTGTGTCGGTCAAGGATGGCGAGCAAGTTAGCGGGTTACGACTGGTGGTGAAGTATCTGACCGGCGCGATTCATGGACAGGTCAAGATTGAAGGTGATGAGCCAGTTCCGAACTCGCGCATCTCAGTTTGGATCAATTTGATGGATCCCCTGGGCCAGGGACCTATCTTCTCTACGTCGGGTCAGTCGCCACAACTCGACTCGCGCAAACGTTTCGTGGTTGAGAGTTTGGCAGCAGGCACGTACGAAGTGAATGTCGCGGTGTTTGAGCCTGGCCGGCAAGACACGATGAAGATATACAAGCAGGAAGTGACGGTTACGGATAACGCAGTAAGTGAGGTGACGATCACGATTAAGAAACCATAACGCAAAAAAAGGGTGGCCACGAAGGGCCACCCGACAGTATGCATTAAGAGATAGACTAGCGGCGCTTGCGCGTCGTAGCACGCAACTGACGAATCTGCCGTTTCAGCTCCACGATCTCCTTCTGTTGCTCCTTAATCGCATTGAGCATCGTCCAGATGATCGGATCGTTGTTGACCATCAGGTAACCCTCAGCATTCTTCGTGACTGCTTCCGGAATTACCTGCTGCACTGCCTGCGCGCCGAAGCCGATGTGCTCGCCTTCCGACTTGATGGAAAGAGCGTTATCACGTTTGTATTCGTAACGGATCGGCTGCAACTTCATCACGGCACTTAGACCACTGGTGTAAGAGCCTTTGATGTTCTTCAGTCGCTCATCCGAGAATACGGACCAGGTTCCGCCACCGGGCTTGCTCGCGCTGCCGTTGACTGACAACAACTCGGTTGGTGCAGAGGTGCCGATGCCGACGTTGCCGCCGTTCGGATTGATAAGCATCGGGAAGTTCGTCGCGAGGCTTGCACTCGAAGTGGCCTGTAACCAACCCGCTCCGTTCGTTCCGCCAAACCCGAGATCAACCACACCGACGCCGCCTGCCTGGCTGAACCGCGCGATACCTGTCTGCGTTGTTCCTGAAGTAGCCGGCAATCCAACCGCGCCGAAGACCTCAATACGCAGGTTCGGTGAAGCCGTTCCGAAACCGGTGTTACCACTCGCCGCGATGTCGACCGAGCTCGTCGGTGCGCCGGGACGAATGCGGAAGGGAAGACGCGAGCCGCTGGTGACGTCGCGGACGAAGAAGTTTGCTTCATTACCGGCGATGTCCCACGTCTGCGCAGTAAAGCCGCCCGTGTTGTTCTGTTCGAGTCGAATGGCGGGGGTGTCAGTGGTGTTTGCGTGCATGTCGAGCACTGGCGTTGCAGTCCTGAATCCGACTTTGCTGTTGCTGCCAACGCGAATCGAATTGGCGCTTGCGCCAGCTTCAACAGCAACCACGATCGTGCCTGACTCGGAATTGCCAGTCGTTCCCTGATCGACAATACCAAACAGATTCGAGCCGCCGCCGGAATCGTTTGCTCTTAGCTGCCAGTTATTGCTCGGGAAACCGGCTCCAGTGCTGGTGTCGTCGAACTGAATGCGGGTGTTGTTTTCTTTGACTCTGATCGTGTCGAAGCCGAAGTTTTCGTTATTGACGCAGTCGAGTCCCGCACAGATGCTGCCCTGCACGATGAGATCGTCAGCTATCACCTGATCGAACACCATGAAGCGGGGGTGATTTCTTACGACTTTGAAATTGGTGCGACCGGAAGTGGCTTGGGCATTGACAGCCGGAGCATACGACGGTTCAGCCGCTGGCCGCACTACCGCCGTTCTCTCTTCGGCGCCGTTCGGCATGATGACCGAGCCGTTTACGACCTGGAAGCTGCCCGATTGTACGAGCGGCTCTGTCAGCGCGCCGCGCTTTCGCAGCTCACGTTTCACGTCGTCCGCATTTCCTTTTTCGCGGGCGGCCTTCAGGGCTTCTTTTGTTTCTGAAGAGATGTTGGGAGTGACGCGCAGCTCGTAAGTGTACTGTCCGTCTGCGAGTCGTTCGCCTTTTAGTGAGGTCAACTTGAGTTCCGGAGAGTTACCGGATTTGAATTCTTTGCTATAAGCGAAGCCGTCTGGCCCGATGACAGTCAGGGTCACGGCTGCGTGCGGCGCGCCGACGTCAAATCGCACGCTCGAGCCGAGGTTGCTGATCTTCGCGAAGTCGTTTGATTGGGCCAGAACCAGAACATTGAAACAGGCAATGACGAAGATAATACTCAGCATAGAGGGTAGATGCTTGATAGTTTTCATTGAAAAGCCTTCCTTACCGGCGAGGGTGCCGGTGGTCAAACAGTAAATTAAGGACTCTCTACAACAGGACAACAGAGAGGGCCTTAGGTGAGCGAGGTTAGGTAACGCAGAACCGTGCGGTATAAAACGATCATAGTTTTCAAAAGTCAATAGTTAAGATCTTAAGTAATGCATCAGTTTGAAAAATTTAGAGACCTTCGTGTCGGGCACCTCCCTGGAGTGCGGCGGGCCCGGGCCCCCTTTGGTTTGATTGCGCGCGGTCGAGGGGGAAAGAGCGCCCGGCCCCCCCCCCCCCCAGGGGCGCCTTGATTTA
>Ga0081539_10002749_pt1 | contig 23701 bp, 21 predicted proteins | sample TabmetS4T2R2_FD_71023 | JGI IMG/M metagenome (GOLD analysis project Ga0081539, IMG submission 71023) | Tabebuia heterophylla rhizosphere microbial communities from the University of Puerto Rico - S4T2R2 | ecosystem: Host-associated > Plants > Roots > Rhizosphere ...
CTGCTGCCCGCCCGTCGGGACCTCGCCACCCGACCACGACCCGCGGCTGGGCGGGCCGAGGCCCGCAGCCGTGGGTTCGCCCCCGAGCCCGAGCCGGAGGGGCGGCGGCTCGGCCCGATCCCGATCACCGCCACCGGCGTCCTCCTCGCCGTCGCGCTCGTGCTGTCCATCGCCTGGCTCGGCTTCACGATCACCGTCCGCGACGCATCGCAGATCCCCCTCCTGGCGTCCGGCACGGTCGTCCTCGGGATCGTCTTCGCCGCGATCGCGATCGTCGGAGGGCGGGCGACGTGGCGGTCCAGCGTACGGGGGCGCGACGCGCGCGCCTTCGGCCACGCGATCCTCGGCGGTGTCGCCTGGCTCGCGGCGGCGGGCTGCTTCGCCGGCGCAATCGTCCTGTTCCTGCTGCGGGGCGGCTGAGGCCGCACCGGCGGCAAAGGCGGCGATCGGGCGGGGAGCTAAGAGGCCCGGCTGCTACACTCGGCCGCGCTCGCCCTCATCGTCTAGAGGCCTAGGACGCCACCCTTTCAAGGTGGAGATCAGGGGTTCGAATCCCCTTGGGGGCACCACGTCCGCCACGGACCCCCTGTACCATCCCGACCGATGGAGATCATGGGGATCCGCATCCCGACCGTCGTCCACGACAACGTGGCGCGTCGCTGCGACGGGTGTCTCGAGGTCATCGAGGGGACCCCGTGGCGGGTCAACATCCTCGACATCGTATCGACCGAGGTGGCCGCGCCCTGGACCGAGTCGACAGGGATCAATCCCGGACCCTTCCAGTTCCACTCGGACGGTGAGCACGTCCGGCGCTGGATGGCGGATCGCGGGTATCTCTTCTGCCGGAAGGGCCGGATCCGCGAGATCATGCGGCCCATCCCTGTACCGTCCGCCGACGGCACGAGTGTCCGCTGGGGGCTCTGCGACGGGATCCATCGCGACGACCACGAGCTGATCCCCGCCTGACGCTGCCCTCTCGCGCGCGCGAGGCGCGGGATCCGAGGACCGGTTGACGGCGCCCGGCCCGGCTGCGATGATCCGCCCGTCCGGCTCCGACGTCGGACCTAGATTTACCCAGATTCCCGCTCGAGGCCCGTGCTTGCCGTGCCCGCCGCCCTTCGCTCGAGCTCCAGCCTCTCCGAGCGGCCGCTCTCCCTGGGTCCGGCCAGCCGGCTCCTTGGCGTGGACCCCGACACGCTCCGGCGCTGGGCGGATGAAGGTCGAATCGAGGCCTTCACGACGTCCGGCGGGCATCGCCGGTTCGCTCGCTCCGCCCTGGAGCGGATCCTCGAAGCCCGCCGCCACGACGCGACGGTCCGGCTGGCCAATCTCGGAGCGACGCGGGACCGGCTCTCGCGGGCGTACCGACGCGGCTACGCCTCGCCGTCGGATGTCGGGGACGTCCGCGCCGCGGTGCCCGAGGCCGAGCGGGAGGCGTTCCGCGACGGAGGTCGGGCGCTGGTCGCCGCCCTCCTCGCTCATCTCGATGCCATCGACGACGATGGCCGCGATCGGGCCGAGGCGCTCGCGACCGCGGCGACGGAGGACCTCGGCCGGAGGCTCGCCGGCGCCGGGATCGGCCTGGGCGAGGCGGTGTCGCTGTTCGTTGCCGCCCGCCGCCCGTTCCAGGCCGAGCTCGGCGTCATCGCCCGCCGGCGGTCGCTCGACCCCGACCGCCTGGCCTCGATCTACGAGGCGTCGTCGACGCTGCTCGATCGCCTCCTCCTCCGGCTGGTCGCAGCCCACACCGCCACGGAGCGTTGAGATGGACCTGAACGTCGCCCTGCCGCTCGCGTCGTCCACGCTGAGCTTCGTGTTCGCCGCGACGCTCCTGGATCAGTGGCGCGAGCGGCGCCGGCCGTACCAGCTCATCTGGGCGATCGGGATGCTCTGGTACGGCCTGTCCGCCGGCACGGAGTTCCTGGGCGGCGCGTTCGGCTGGAGCGAACCACTGTACCGGCTCTGGTACCTGATCGGCGCCGTCTGGGTCGCGGGCTGGCTCGGACTCGGGACCGTCTACCTGCTCGGTCGCACGCGGTTCGGCTACGCGTTCGCGCTGTGCCTGGGTCTCGCCGGGCTGTTCACCTACCTGACCTGGAAGAAGTACGAATACCCCAACAGCGGGATCGCCCCGTTCGTCTACCTCGGCATCGCCATCGTCCTCGCCATCGTCGTCGCGGTGATGACCCGCCGTCGGGACGACCGCTGGGTGCACGTCGCCGGTACCGTCGTCGTCGGAGGATCCATCGTCTCGGCCGCCATGGCGCTCACGGCCGCCCTCCCGGCGCCCGGCTGGACCGTGGACCCGGCGACGCACATCCCGACCGGCGAGCTGTTCCCCGGCTATCTCCGGCTGCTGACGCCGTTCTTCAACATCACCGGCGCGTTCGTGCTCGTCCTCGGCGCGATCTACAGCGCCTACATGTTCATGCCGAAGCGGCGCGTCGTTCGCTACGAGCGAGCCGGGGCCCTGGCCCCGCTCGTCGCGGCGGTCGCCATCCCGATCAACTTCCTCGCGTCGCTGCCGCGGGCCGTCGCGGACCTCATCGGCGGGCGCCTCAACAGCCGGGTGCCGGCCACGATCCTCATCGCGATCGGCGCGCTGATCCCCGCGATCACGAGCGGCGCGAACCGGTTCGGAGCGACGAGCGGGTTCTTCGTCGGGGAGCTCCTGGGCGTCCTGTTCCTGTTCGCGGGCTTCCTGGTCTCGATCGAGGTGACGCGCGACATCCGGATCCCGTTCACGAGCCGGGTCCTTCGGCATCGCGCCGGCGCCTGACCCATGCCCCAGGTTTGGCTGCCGGCCGTCACCTCGATCATCGCCCTCGTCTTCGCCGCAGCGCTCTTCGACCAGTGGCGCGAGCGGCGCCAGACGTTCCAGCTCGTGTGGGCCGCCGGGATGCTCTTCTACGGCATTGCCTCGGGTTGCGAGGCGATCGGCGCGGCGAGCGGCTGGAACGAGCTGCTCTACCGGACCTGGTACCTCGTCGGCGCGATCTGGACGGCCGGCTGGCTCGGGCTCGGGACGGCATTCCTCCTCGGCCGGACGCGCTTCGGGTACACGTTCGCGCTGTGCCTGCTCCTGGCCGGCGTGTTCACCCTCCTGACCCAGCGCCGGTTCAACTACGAGGGCGCGGGCTCGGCCCCGATCCTCTACCTCATCGGCGCGCTCGTCCTCGCCGCCGCGGTCGCGATCGAAACGTATTTCCAGAACGAGCGCTGGCCGCGGCTCGCCGCCGGGGCGGTGGTCGGAGCATCGCTGCTGGCCCTCGCGCTCATGGCGACGACGACGATCGCGCCACCCGGGTACGCGCTCGACGCGGCGACTGGGGCGCCGACCGGGGAGCTCCTCCCGGGCACGATCCGTCTCCTCACGCCGTTCCTGAACATCACGGGCGGCTTCGCGCTCATCCTCGGGGCGTTGTTCTCCGCCTACGTGTTCATGCCGAAGCGGCGCGTCCTCGACTATTCGCTCGACCCGTCAGCGCCCGGCGACCAGTTCCTGTTCAACCTGCTGATCTCGCCCGTGGCGATCCTCGTCAACTTCCTCGCGTCACTGCCGGGGGCGGTGCGAGCGCTGTTCGCGGGGCGGCTCCACAGCCGCGTCCCGGCCACGATCCTCATCGCGATTGGCGGCCTCCTCGCAAGCGGCGGCGACACGCTGAACCGGTTCGGCGTCACGAACTACTTCCAGGTCGGCAAGCTCCTGGCGGTCCTCTTCCTTCTCGCCGGATTCCTCGTCTCGATCGAGACGTTCCGCGAGATCCGGATCCCGTTCACCTCGATACGTCTCGGGCGCGTCCGGCGCGAGTCCGCCACAGCACAGGCGATCGTCGATGACGCCGGATCGGCCCCCGTGCGCACGCCGGCCGTGGAGACGCGCCGCCCCTGACCCCTTCCGTACGATGGCCTCGTGCGGGATCGCCAGCTCGTCCTCGGGTCGCTCGCCGTCGTCCTCGCCGCATCCGGGTTCGGCCTGCTCGGGGTCTTGAGCCGGTTCAGCTACGACGCGGGGCTGGAGCCGCTGCCGTTCATCGCCTGGCGCGGGGCCGTCGGCTTCCTCGTGGTCCTCGTCGTCATCGGCGCCCGAACCCGGTCCGGTGTCCGGGTCGTCGATCCGCGTTCGCTGTCGCGCGATGACCGGCTCGCGTTGGTCCTCGTCGGGATGTCGGCGATCGGGCTCAACCTGGGGATGTTCATCGCGTTCGACCTCGCGACGATCGCCATCGTCCTGCTCGCGTTCTACACGTATCCCGCCCTCGTGGCGCTCGTCGCCGTGGCGCTCGGCCACGAGCGACTCGACGCCACGGGTTGGGCGGCGCTGGCGCTGTCCCTCGGCGGGATGGTCCTCGTCGTCGCCGGAGGGATCCAGGCCGGCGACACCGCCGCGATCCAGCCACTCGGCGTCCTCCTCGGCCTCGCCGCGGCCGGCTGCCAGGTCGTGTTCGTCACGACGACCCGCGGCCGCTATCGATCGGTTCCGTCGGAGCAGGTGATGGCCTGGCAGCTCATCCTCGTCACGCTCGCCTGCGGCGCGATCTCCCTCCTCGCCGGCGAACGCCTCGGCGAACCCCTCGCGAACGGGCGCCTGTTCGGCCTGGTGATCCTCACCGGGATCTTCGCCGCCGGGCTGCCGTCGATCCTGTTCCTCGTCGGGATCCGGGCGATCGGCGGGACGCGTGCCGGGATCCTCATGCTGATCGAGCCCCTCGTCGGGGTCACGCTCGCGGCCGCGCTGCTCGGCGAGGCGCTCCGGCCCATCCAGGTCGTCGGGGGCGGCGCGATCCTTGGAGCGGCGCTGTTGCTCCAGCGGACGCGGTCAGGGGCGGGTGCCTCGTCGCTCGAGACCCTCGAGCCCGCCGGCGTGCCCGCTCGCGAGGGCACGTGACAGCCGCCGGTCCGATCGGCGACGATGACTTGGACCGCGGCCGGAGGGAGACCGGTCGCGAGGGTCGCGGGGATGGAGGTGGAGGGATGGCTGACCCGTCGGGGGACGGGCCAATCCGCGTGCTGCTCGTGGACGACCACGGCGTCGTCCGGCGCGGGCTCCGTGGCTATCTCGAGCTCCTCGACGACATCGAGGTGATCGGCGAGGCCGAGAACGGATTGCGCGGCGTCGAGCTGTCTGCCGAGCTCGTGCCGGACGTGGTCCTCATGGACATCGTGATGCCCCAGCTCGACGGGATCGGCGCGATCGCCCGGATCAAGGCGAGCCAGCCCGAGGTTCAGATCGTCGCGCTGACGAGCTTCATCGAGGAGGACAAGGTCCTCGCGGCGCTCGAGTCCGGAGCGAGCGGCTTCATCCTCAAGGACGCCGATGCGGACGACGTCGCGGCCGCGATCCGCGCCGCGCACAACGACGAGGTCCACCTGGACCCAGCCGCGGCCCGGATCCTCGCGAAGGGGATGCGCCACCGGGTGGAGGCCGCGCCGGTGGATCCACTGACCGAGCGCGAGCTCGAGGTGCTGTCGCTGGTGGGGCATGGGCGGAGCAACAAGGAGATCGCGACGGACCTGGGGATCACCGAGCGGACGGCCCGGACGCACGTGTCGAACATCCTCGGAAAGCTCGATCTCCAGTCGCGGACGCAGGCCGCGCTGTACGCGGTCGAGCGGAAGCTCGTCCACGACTGAGTTCCGCGGCGGGCTGTCCCGCGACGGATAACGACGCCATCGCTACGCCCCGCACAGGGCTCGCCCGTACTCGACTGATCGGCCCGCTCCGGCCTCGTTTCATGCTGGCTCACGCATGACGCCACCCGCGCGCGCACGCTTGACGACCCGCTTGGGCCCCGGGTAACGATGGCGTCGCTATGGAAACGCGCAGCTCGGGCGCCGCCGAGGATCGGCCCACGATCGTCCTCCTCCACGGGACGCGTCTCTCCGGCGCGTCGTGGGCGCCCCAGATCGCCGCCCTTGGAGAGGAGTTCCACGTCCTGGCCCCGGACCTGCCCGGGCACGGGTCCGCTGGCGGGCAGGCCTTCACCCTCGCCGGCGCCGCCGATCGGGTCGCGGACCTGATCCGGGCCGAGGCGCACGGCGGTCGGGCGATCCTCGTGGGCCTGTCGCTGGGTGGCTACGTCGCGATGGACGTCGCCGCGCGCCATCCTGAGCTCGTTCGCGGGCTGGCGATCTCCGGCGCGACGGCCGAGCCGGTGGGAACGCGCTCGGCCGCGTATCGCGGGCTCGCCCTCGCCTTCCGGCAGATCCCCGCGCCCCTCCTCGACCGAGTGAACCGGCGCTTCTTCGCCTGGCGCTTCCCGGCCGAGATCGCCGAGCCGATCCTCGCGGCCGGGTTCGCGTTCGGTGCCGGGGACGTGGCCCTCCGGGCCCTCGTCGGCGAGCGGTTCCGGCCGCGCCTCGCGGCCTACCCCGGTCCGAGCCTCCTGATCAACGGGGAGCTGGACCTCTTCTTCCGGCCGCCCGAGCGCTCGTTTGCGGCCGTCGCCGCCGACCCGCGGCGGGTCGTCATCCGGCGCGCCACGCACCTCGCCAATCTCGACCAGCCGGCCGCATTCAGCGCGGCCGTCCGGCGCTTCGCGAGGTCCATCGGCTGACACGCTGGTGACGCGCCGGCCCGGCCCGGATCGGGGTCCGGATGGGGCTCGATGCTATCCTCGACCGACCGGTTTCCCTCCGCTCGACGAGGTCAAATGCGCGTCCGCAAGGCCGTCTTCCCTGCAGCAGGCTGGGGGACCCGCTTCCTGCCCGCGACGAAGGCGCAGCCGAAGGAGATGCTGCCGCTCGTCGACAAGCCCGTCATCCAGTACGCCGTCGAGGAAGCCGTCGCGGCCGGCATCGAGCACGTGATCATCGTGACCTCGAGCCAGAAGCGGGCGATCGAGGATCACTTCGACACCTCGTACGAGCTGGAGCGCCTGCTCGAGGAGAAGGGCGACATCGAGATGCTCCGCCAGATCCGGCGGATCTCCGACCTCGCCCAGGTCACCTATGTTCGCCAGAAGGAGCAGCTCGGGCTCGGCCATGCGGTCCTCGTCGCGAAGGAGATCGTGGGGCACGAGCCGTTCGCCGTGATCCTCTCGGACGACGTCGTCATCGGCGACCGGCCGTGCATCGGCCAGCTCGTCCACGCGTACAACCAGACCCACGGCTCGACCGTGGCCGTCATGGAGGTCCCGCAGGAGGAGACGTCGCGCTACGGCGTGATCGCCGGCGAGGAGGTCGAAGGGGCGCTGAACCACGGCCGGCTCCACAAGGTCAGCCGGCTCGTCGAGAAGCCCCGCCCCGCGGACGCGCCCTCGAACCTCGCGATCATCGGCCGCTACGTCCTCACGCCCAAGATCTTCGACAAGCTCGAGCAGACCCAGCGCGGCGCCGGCGGCGAGATCCAGCTGACCGACGCGATCGAGGCGCTCATGCAGGAGCAGGCCGTCTACGGCTACGAGTTCGAGGGCACCCGCTACGACTGCGGGACGACGATGGGCTGGCTGAAGGCGTCGGTCGAGCTCGCCCTCGAGCGCCCGGACCTCGCCCCGGAGTTCCGGACGTACCTGGGTGGGCTCGGCGTCTAGTCGGGTCGCTGGAACCGCCCGTGTTCCACCTGTCGGTTTCGGTCGTCCACAGCCAACGTTCGGGTCCCGACCTGTTCCAAACCCGGCCTTCGCCCGCTGGGTGGATCCGCGGACGATCCAGAGCCGGCTCCCGACCGACGGGTGGATCACCCGGTGAACCGAGGCCCGGCCGGAAGGCCCTCAGCGGTCCGTACGGTAGGATCGCCCAGGCGCGTCACCGCCAAGCCCCCTCATCGGTCCGAGGGTCGTCATCACCACGCAACGGGAGCCTCAGACGTTGGCGGAGATCGGCACGATCCTGGGCGGCCGGTACAGGCTCGTGGAGCTGCTCGGACAGGGCGGCATGGCCCGGATCTACCGCGGCCACGACAACCAGCTCGACCGCGACGTTGCGATCAAGATCCTTCGACCCGAGTACGGACGCGACCCGGACTTCAGCTCGCGGTTTCGGCAGGAGGCGCAGAACGCGGCGTCGCTGAACCACCCGAACATCGTCGCGGTCTACGACTACGGCCAGGACGAGATCGGGCCGTTCATCGTCATGGAGCTCGTCGACGGCGAGGACCTCGCCTCGATCGTGAAGCGCTCCGGCGCCCTCCCGCCGCGGCAGTCCGCCCGGATCACGGCGGAGACGGCGCGGGCGCTGCAGGCCGCTCATCAGCGCGGGATCGTCCACCGGGACGTCAAGCCGGGCAACGTGATGATCAACCGCGAGGGCCAGGTCAAGGTGACCGATTTCGGGATCGCCCGGGCCGTGGCCGAGGCCCAGATGACCCTGCCCGGCATGACCCTCGGCTCGGTCCACTACTTCAGCCCCGAGCAGGCGCGCGGCGAGCAGGCGACGACCGCGTCGGACATCTACTCGCTCGGCATCGTCCTGTTCGAGCTCCTGACCGGCCGCCGCCCGTGGGAGGCCGATAGCGCGGCCGCGGTTGCCATGGCTCGCCTGGCCGGTCCCCCACCAGACCCGGCGACCTATCGCTCCGGTCTTCCGGTCGATCTCGTCGCGATCGATCGGAAGGCGCTCGCCACCGAGCCGATCGATCGCTGGTCGTCGGCCGCCTCGATGGCCGGGGCGCTCGAGGCCTTCCTGGCGGGCAACGCGATCCCGGGCGTCGGGGCCGGCCCGAGCGACGCGACGATCGCCGCCGCGGGTGGCGCCGGTCCAGCCGCAGCCGCAGCCGCGGCCGCGGCCGGCGCGCTGGGCACGACCCCGCGCTCGACGGCCTCCCCGCCGACCAGCGCGACCGCCCGACCGAACCCCGGCGCGATCCGGTACGCGCCCGAGGCGTATGCCGACCGAGCCGAGCCCCGCGCAGGTGACCCGTTCGCGCGCGACCGGGCGGGCTCCCGAGGTGGTGCGGGCGGCGCCGGCGACGTCGCTCGGCACCCAACCCGGCCCGTCCGCGACGAGCCGGAGGGCACCTCGCCGGCGGTCTGGGTCGCCGGGATCGTTGCGATCCTCATCCTGGCGGCCGTGGGGTTCCTCGTGTTCCGGCTCCTCTCGGCACCCTCGACCCCGGTGGTGACCCAGGTCACCGTCCCGACGTTCGTGGGACAGCAGCTCAGCGCGGCCCAGGCGGCCGCGGCCCAGGCCGGCCTGACGATCACCGTCACGGGCTCGGCCGAGGCGAGCGGCGTGGAGGTCAACGAGGTGCTGACCCAGGATCCCGCGGCCGGGACGAAGATCGATCGCGGCGGCACGGTGAACGTCACGGTCGCTGCGGGCGCACAGACCGTGGCCGTTCCGGATCTGCGCAACCTGACCGAAACGGACGCCTTCAACGCGCTCGCCTCGGCCGGCCTGGCGCTTGGACCGAAGACCGAGGCGTTCGACCCGATCGTCCCGGTTGGGGCGGTGATCAGCCAGAACCCGCTGGCCGGCGTCCTCGTCAACAAGGGCACGCCGGTGTCGTACGTCCTCTCGAAGGGACCCGAGCCGTCGCCCAGCCCGTCGCCCACGCCGACGCCCACTCCACCCCCGACCCCGCCACCGACGCCGCCGCCGACCCCGGCGCCGACTCCAGCCCCGGTCACCGTCGCCGACTACCGATGCATGACCCTGGATCAGGCGACGGCCGAGATCGTCGCGGACCGCCTGATCGTGGGGACCGTCACGCCGCAGCCGGACGGCTACACCGCGGACGACACCTCGATCGTCATCGCCCAGAGCCCGGCGCCGGGCACAAAGCACGCGCAGGGAACCGCGGTCGACCTGATCGTCTACGACCCAGCATCGCTGGCGACGTGCCCGCCGTGACGCGTCGCCGCGGAACGGGCCGGCTGGACCGCTAGACCTCGATCTCGACCCAATCCCGAGCCGGGCTGACCGAGCGGAGACGAGGGATCGGCAACGCGCGGGTCTCCCGGTCCGGGCTGCCCGCATGCTCGGGCGGAGAGTGCTCCCGGCGGACCTCGACGGTCAGCAGGTCGAGCAGCCCTGGGACCGCGGGATCGGGCGGAAGGGCGATCGCGCCGTCCTCCCAGCACGCCCGGACCTCATCGCCGCGGAGCGGCTCGCGCCGACGATCCAGCCCGCAGAACCCGACCCGAGCGGCCACCGAGCCGCGGAAGTGGCGGCACGTCCCGCAGCTCGTCGACGACCGGTGGCAGACCCAGCAGCGCGACGACTCTTCCTGAGGCGTCGAGCAGTGTGGACACCGCCACGTTGGCACGACCCGATGGTAGCTGCGCCGACGACGGCTGTCACGGCCGCGCCGCGCTGCGCGGACTCACGCCCCGCCTGCGTCGCGGGGTGAACAGCCGGGCTATTTGACGACGTTGATCGCCGAGCGCGCGGTGGTGTCTCCGAACGCGGCGGTCTGGACGATCGCGGTGATCGAGCACTGCCCGGTCGTCGCGCCCTTCGGGATCGTCGTCGTGAACGAGACCTTGCCGTTCGAGCCGGTCGACAGGACCGAGGATGCGATCGCCTGGACGCCCGGAATGGCGAGCGTGAACGTCACGTTGGCGCCAGGCAGCGCCCGGCCGTCCGGGTCGGTCACCGTCACCGTCAACGTGACCGGCTCCGGCAGCTTCGACAGCTTGACCTGGTAGAACGAGGCGGCGAGCTTGGCGACGAGCCGCCCGGTCCCGTGCCGGACGGTCACGCTCGTCGAGTTCACGTTCCCGGCCGGATCCCGCGCGGTGATCTCGAGCTTGTTGTCGCCGGTCCCGATCGCGATCGAAACGCTGAAGGCGCCCTTGCCGTCGGCCTCGCCGGTCACCGTCGCGTTCGTCGAGAGATTCCGGATGCTCAGCGAGCTCCGTCCCTGGGTCTGGCCGACGATCTTCACCGCTCGCGCATTGATCGTCGCGTTCGGCTTCGGCGAGGTGATGACGATTTTCGGTTTGACCTTGTCGAGGATGTAGGTGACCGCGGCCGATCGCTCCGATTCGAGATCGGTCGGGCCGACGATCGAGGCCGTGAACGTGTTCGGGCCGGCGCTCAAGCGCACATCGGCCACGATGAACCGCGGCGAGGATCCGACGGGGATCTCCGTGACGATGCCCGGGTCGCCCTTGCCGATCGCCACGTAGAGCCGGATCCGGTGATCGGTCGCCCCGATGATCGACGTTGGGATCGTGCCGATCAGGTCGATCGTCGCGACGTTCGTGTACGGCTCCTCCGGCGCCTCGATCGTCGGCGCGTCGGCGGCGACGAGTTCCGTCGGCGCGGGCGTCGGCGTCGCCGTCAGGTCGGTGACGAAACCCGCGAACGTCGAGCCGATCGCGGTCGCGACCTTGCCGAGCCCGCCGGTGGCCGCGATCAGCACGACCGCGCCGAGCCCCACGACAGCGGCTGCCATCAACAGCCGGAAGGGAAGGGCGATCCCGGGCCCGCGCTCGACCTTGCGGTGGCCGGCGACACGGGTCGAGGACTGGGCACGGGGCCGGCTCGACGCCGCCGCCGGACGCCCCGTCGAGGGAGCGCGCGGCCGGACCTGCGGAGGTCGCGCGCTTCGCCGTGCTGTCATCGGGCGGGATTGTGCCATGCCGCTACCACGACCCGACGACGCTCAGGCGGCGCTCCCGGTGACGCCGTCGGCTGGCCGAGTGGACGGCCGGCGCCGCCCGCGTCCGGGCGTGGTCGCCCCGCGACGGAGCGTTGTAGTCTTGCCCGGTCCGGCGCGCGTTCCTCCCTCCGCGTGCCGTCTCGAGGGATGGATGCAGGCACGAGACCCAAAACGCGACCGCCCCGCTGGTGCCGTCGGCCGTCCCGCATTCGGGGTCGGCCCGATCGCCCGGGTCAGCCGCCCACCGGCCCGCGCCCCACTCCCCTCGCCCTCGATCGATCGGCGCGATCACGCCGCCGCGGCCGCGGCCGGGACGCCCGGGACGCGGACCGGCCCCTACGCGCCCGGCGCCTTCGGACGGTCCCCGATGCAGATGCCGCCCGTGCGTGGCGGGTTTGGGCTGCCGAACCTGCGGCGGAACGTCTGCCCCCACTTCTACATGACCGGCAGCCGGGGAGCGATCCCGATCCAGGCGCCGCACCTCCTGAAGGCCCTCATCCGGCAGGACGCGAACGTGTCGCGCTGCCAGCTTCGCGGCGGCGTCCATCTCGAGCAGGGATACGTGAACGATGTCTGCCTGACGCCTCGCTTCAACCAGTGCGTCTTCTACGAGGACGACCTCACCCGCGAGTGATCCCGTGGCGATGACGGGGGCCGGCGGGGCTGCGGACTCGGGCCTGGACGCGGGCTCGCCCGCCGACCCCGACCCGGACCTCGCGACTGCGTACCGCGCGGCCCTCGACGCGCTCGCGGAGCGTGGCCGGTTCGGGATCCGGCTGGGCCTGGGACGGACCCGCGCCCTGCTCCGCGCGCTGGGTGACCCCCAGCTCGGGATGCGCGGCGCGCTCGTCGCGGGGACGAACGGGAAGGGCAGCGTCCTCGCGCTTGCCGGCTCGGCGCTCCGTGCCGCGGGCATCCGAGCCGGCGAGACCCCCAAGCCGCACCTCGTCAGCTATCGCGAGCGCCTCCAGATCGCGGGCCGGCCCGTGGACGCGGCCACGTTCACGCGGCTCGTCACGACCGCGATCGCGGCCGCCGATCGCCTCCCGCGCCGGCTCGGCGACCCAACCGAGTTCGAGCTCCTGACCGCCGTCGTCTTCCTCTGGTTCGCCGAGCAGCGCGTCGACGTGGCCCTCGTCGAGGTGGGTCTCGGTGGCCGGCTCGACGCGACACACGCCTGGGACGGCGGCGTCGCCGCGATCACGAACGTCGATCTCGACCACATGGATCGGCTCGGCCCCACGATCGTCCACATTGCCCGCGAGAAGGCCGCGATCATCGAGCGCGGCGATCAGGCGGTGACGGGCGCGACCGGCGAGGCGCTAGCGATCGTCCGGCGCCGGGCGAAGCGGCTCGGCGTCCCGCTCACCATCGTCGAACCGGCACGGATCCTCGGTCAGGATCGCGACGGGCTCGTCGTCGAGCTGGCCGGCCTCGGCGAGATCCGAGTCGGCCTACGGGGTCGGCACCAGGCGGCGAACGTCGCCGTGGCGGACGGCATCCTCGATGCCCTCGAGGCGGCGGGGATCGCGTCCGTGCCTCCCGCAGCCCGCCGAACGGGCTACGCCGAGGCCCGCTGGCCCGGTCGCCTCGAGCTCCTCTCCGTCGATGGCCGCGACGTCCTCCTCGACGGGGCGCACAACCCGGCGGGCGCCGCGGCCCTGGCCGACGCCGTCGAGGACCTCCGGCCGTTCCTCGAGCAGGGTCGGGTGACGCTCGTGACCGCGTCGATGGCCGACAAGGACGTCGCCGGGATCGTGGCGGCGGCCAGGCGCTCCCCGGCACTGGCGGACGCTCGGGTCATTGCCACGAGCGTCGGCGGAGCGCGCGCCCTGGCACCGGATCGTCTCGCGGCGCTGTGGAGCGCGGGCCCTGGCGGGCGGGCCGGGACACGCGCAGAGACGGCGCCGGACCCAGAGAGCGCGCTCGATCGTGCACTGGGCGGCCCGCCCGGGCCGATCGTCGTCGCCGGATCGCTGTACCTGGTGGGCGCCGTCCGGGCGCGACTCGTGGACGACCCACTCCTGCGCGACCCGGAGCCGGTCGATCCGGGTCACAATCGCGAGCGATGACCGCCCAGAACCCCGCCGACGCCGGGCTGATCCACGCTCGACCGGAGCTCGGTGGAGGAGCGGCGACGCCCTCGTTCGGCCTGCCGCCGGGCGCCGCTGACGGCCTGCCCGCTCGGCCGGCTCCGACCCGGATCGGCGGAACGTCCTTTGCGTGGGGCGCGCGGACGTACGTCATGGGCATCCTCAACGCCACGCCCGATTCGTTCTCGGGCGACGGCCTGCTCGAGGCGGCGGACCCGGTCGCGGCGGCGCTCGCTCGAGCCAGGCAGATGGTGTCGGAGGGCGCGGACCTGCTCGATGTCGGCGGGGAGTCGACCCGACCGGGCCACGAGATCGTCGACGCGGCGACCGAGATCGCGCGCGTCGTGCCGGTCATCCGGGCGATCCAACGGGCGCTCCCCGACATCCCGATGAGCATCGACACGACCAAGTCGGCGGTTGCGGAAGCCGCCATCGATGCCGGCGCCGCGCTCGTGAACGACGTCTGGGGCGTCGCCGACGACGATGCGCTCCTACGAGTGGCGGCCGACGGCGGCGTTCCGATCGTCCTCATGCACAACCGGGCCGAGGCGCGCTACGTGAATCTGGTCGCGGAAGTGCTCGCGGATCTCCAGGCGGCGATCGAGCGGGCCCTGCGCGCAGGGATCGCCTGGGACGCGATCGTCGTCGATCCCGGGTTCGGCTTCGGCAAGACCGCCGAGCAGAACCTCGCGCTCCTTCGCGCGCTCGAGCGGTTCCAGCTTCTCGGCCGGCCGGTTCTGCTCGGAACCTCGCGGAAGTCGACGCTCGGAAAGGTCCTGGACCTGGGACCGGCCGAGCGGGTCGAGGCGACCGTCGCGACGACCGTCCTGGGCGTGGCCGCGGGCGTCGACATCATCCGGGTCCACGATGTCCTCGCGAACGTCCGGGCGGCGCGGATGGCCGACGCGGTGGTCCGCGGATGGGCGCCGGCCTCCGCCGCGTCCGAACCGGCCGCGTCGCCCGAAGGCACGCCGAGCCAGGAGGCGAACGGTTCTCGCGGGCCGGCCCCCCGATGAGCGATCGGATCGTCCTCCGCAACGTCCGGCTCCAGGGACGGCACGGCTACTACGACCACGAGCTCGAGAGCCCCCAGCCGTTCGAGGTCGACGTCGAGCTCGTGCTCAACCTCCAGCCGGCCGGGATCGAGGACGACCTCGAGCAATCGGTCGACTATGCCCGCGTCTACGCGGTCGTCCGCCAGATCGTCGAGTCGACGTCGTACCGGCTCCTGGAGGCGCTCGCCGAGGCGATCAGCCACGAGCTGCTGGTCGGATTCCCCGTCGACGAGGTCGGCGTCCGCGTCCGGAAGCCGAACGTCCAGCTCGGTGGGCCGTTGGACTATGCGGGCGTGGAGATCTGGAGACGGATCTCCGAGTAGCGCCGAGCGGACGGTCGCGTCCCCCACCGCGAAGCCGGTCTCAGGTCACTCCAGATTCGCCGGGCGGACCCCCAGGGTGACCACCACGGTTGTCTCGGCGCCGTCGCGCAGGACGGTCAGGGTGACCTTGTCCCCTGGCGAGAACTGCGAGAGCACGGCATCGAGCGGGTGGACCCCGTCGATCACCTGATCGTTGATCTTCGTGACGATGTCCCCGTCCCGGACGCCCGCCGCAGCCGCGGGACCGTTGGCGACGACCGACGGGCCGCCGCTCGTCTCCGTCGAGTGGATCCACGCGCCCTGCTCGACCGGGAGGGAGTTCGTCTTCGCGGTCTGGGCGTTGATCGCCACGTAGTGGATCCCGATATACGGGCGGGTGAGCTTCTGGCCGTCCAGCGCCTGACGCATGATCGGGCGGGCGATGTTGATCGGGATCGAGAAGCCGATGCCCGTCGAGTCACGCGCGATCGCGGTGTTCACGCCAACTACGGCGCCCGTCGAGTCGAGGAGCGGACCGCCGCTGTTGCCCGGGTTGATCGCCGCGTCGGTTTGGATGAGGTTGCGCAGGTAGCCGCCCTCGGTCGAGATCTGGCGGCCGGTCGCCGAGACGATCCCGCTCGTGACGCTGTTGTCGAACGTGCCGAGCGGGCTGCCGATCGCTACGACCAGCTCACCGACCTTCAGGCCGTCGGAGTCGCCCATGGCCGCCGCCGTCAGGCCCGTCGCCTCGATCTTCACGATCGCGAGATCGGTGAGCGTGTCGATCCCGTACGCGGTCGCGTCGTAGCGGAGGCCGTCCTTCAGCTCGACGACGAGATCCGTCGCCCCGGCGACGACGTGGCGGTTCGTCAGGATCCAGCCCGCGCTGTCGAAGATGATCCCGGATCCGACGCCGCTCTCCTCCTGCTGGACCGCGGCGTTCGGATCGATCCCCTTCGTGTAGATCCGGACGACCGAGGGCCCGGCCTTGGCGGCGACATCGATGATCGCGGAGCTCTCGTCGAGGGTCACCGGCTGGCGGACCGTCGTGGAGTTCGAGCCCTGGCCGGCGGGCGCCTGGACCATGGTCCGGTCGAGGGCGCCGCTCGCGGTGAGGGCCACGACCGTTCCGCCGGACGCGAGCACCGCGGCGGCGAGCGCCGCGGCGAAGACGGTGCCGGGACCCGCGCCCTTGCGGATCGCCGGCTCGACCGGCCGCACCGGCGCGGGCGCCGCGGCCTCGAACCAGCGCTCGGGCGTGGGCTCGGAGCTCGCCCAGGTGGGGCGCGACCAATCGGCCCGCGGTTCGGGGGTGGGTGAGAACGACGAGGCCGGCGCCGCTGGGCTGGCGGCGGCGAACGGCGCGCTGCCGGGCCGGGCGGTTCCGTCGTCGGCCGGGGCGGCGTCGGACGGGTTGGGATCGGGGCGGGTCCAGGCACGGGGGTCGTGCGGCTGCGTCTCGTCGTCTGGGGAGGACGGTCGGTCGGTCATCGTGAGCGTGATCTCGCTGCATGGCGAACGGGAGGAACGGTTCGCCGGGGGTCGTGGAGGCCTAGCCTGAGGGCTCCCGGTTCAGGTCGGACGGCCCGCTCGGTGAAGAATCCACCATCTTCCGGAGATCCTGCCCGATCGTGGTGTCGCTCGCTCCGGCCGCCGACGCGACGACGTCGTCGCCGAGGCGCGGGTCGTGGGGCAGGACGACGCGGAACATCGTCCCGGCACCGAGCCGGCTTTCGACCTCGATCGTGCCCCGGTGGATGTCGACGATCGAGCGCACGATCGCCAGCCCAAGCCCGCTCCCGCTCGCACGCGCCTCGTTCGAGCCGCTGCCCCGGTAGAAGCGATCGAAGATCAGCGGCAGCTCGTTCGGGTCGATGCCCATGCCCGTATCGGCGACCTCGATCAGGCCGCCGTCGCCCTCGGCCGGCTCGACCCGGACGCTGATCGTGCCGCCCCGGTCGGTGAACTTCAGCGCGTTGCCGACGAGGTTCGTCACGACCTGGCCGATCCGCTGCGGATCGTGCCGGATCCGGATCGGCGAGGGCGCCACCTCCAGCTCCAGCGCGACGCCCTTCCGCTCGGCCGCCTGGCGCGCCTGCTCCACGGACGACTCGACCGCGACGCGCAGGTCGTCCGGCCGGAGATCGAGCAGGACGAGCCCGGAGTCGAGCTTCGAGAGCTCGAGCAGGTTCTGGGCGAGCCAATCGAGGCGCTCGAGCTGCACGCGGCTGCGCGCGAGGAACTCGGCCCGGGCGGCGGGATCGTCAACGGCGTGCTCCGTCAGGAGCTCGTTGAACGTCAGGAGCGCCGCGATCGGCGTGCGCAGCTCGTGCGACACGTCGGCGAGGAAGTCCCGGCTTCGGTCGCGGTCGCGGCGGATGATCGCGACGCTCTCCTCGAGCCGATCGGCCATCGCGTTGAACTGGGTCGCCAGCGCCGCGAGCTCGGCGGAGCCGGCCCGGAGGTCCGCCCGTGGGATCCGGCGGGACAGGTCGCCCTCGGCGAGCGCTCGTGACGTCTCGGTCAAGCGCCGGAGCGGGGTCGTGACGCGGATCGCGATCATCGCCGCCACGATCACCGCGATCCCGAGGGCCAGCACGCCCACCGCCGCCGTGACCGTCGTGACGTTGTCGATCGCGGTCTGGCGGAACGTGTACGGATTCGACAGCCGGACGAGGATCAGGTACTGGAAGTCGCTCGCCGTTCCGGGCAGGACGAGGGGCTTCGCCTGGAGGCTCTCCTTGCGCAGGCCGGGCCGGCGCGCCCGCTCGACGACGTAGTGGAAGGCGCCATCGATGGCCGGCTGGAAGGTGGGGGAGTCGCCGCCGGCGTAGACGGGCAGGCCCAGGATGATGTCGACGTCGGACTCGGCCAGCCGATCGGTGATGAACTGGACCTGCCGGTCGTTGGTGAGCGCGTCCCGGACGCGGGGATTCACCGTCCCGTCGCCGAAGACGACCGGTGCGTGATCCGCCGCGTCGGCGGCGACGGTATCGACGAACTGGAGGACGAAGTCGGTCCGCGCGTCCAGGTCGGCCACCTGCTGCGTCCGGAACTCGTCGTCGAGGCGGTACAGGACGAAGACCGTCACGAGGAGCAGCGACAGGGCGACGACGCCAGCGAAGCCGAGGGTCAGGCGACCCTGGAGCGTCTTGGGCCAGAAGCGGCGGAGCACCCGCGGGACCAGGCTTGGCCGGCGGATCCGCAGCCGGCGGCGAATCCGCCCGGACCCGAGCGGCTGGCCGCCGGCGTCAGCGCTCGGCGAAGGCGTAGCCGACACCACGCACCGTCATGACGAAGGCGGGCGCCGCCGGGTCGTCCTCGATCTTGTCGCGCAGATGGCTCACGTGGACGTTGATCGTCTTCTCGTCCTGGTCGAGGGCCTCGTAGTCACGGAGCAGCTCCAGCAGCTCGCTCCTCGTGTAGACGCGGCCGGGCCGCGAGGCAAGGTGGCGCAGGATCTCGAACTCGGTCGGAGTCAGGCTGATCCGGCGGTCACCGCGCTGGACGCGCCGCCGCTCCAGGTCGATGACGAGGTCGCCGTGGCGGATCACCCGGCCGCCGGCGGCATCGCTGAGGTCGCCGTAGGCCCGCCGGAGGAGCGCCTTGATCCGGCTCATCAGCTCGCGCAAGCCGAACGGCTTCGTCAGGTAGTCGTCGGCGCCCAGCTCGAGCCCGATCACCTTGTCGACCTCGTCGTCGCGGGCGGTGAGCACGAGGACCGGCGCCTTCGAGCCGCTCGCGCGGAGGCGCCGCAGGACCTCGAAGCCGTCGACGCCGGGCAGCCGGACGTCGAGGACGACGAGGTCCGGCGCCTGGGTCGTCGCGAACTCGAGACCTTCCTCGCCGCTCTTCGCGACGGCCACCTGGTAGCCCTCCTGCTGGAGGGCGTACTGGATCCCTCGGGCAACCGCGAACTCGTCCTCGACGATCAGGATCGTGGCACTCATCGCGGCCGAGAGTACATCGGGCGGCTTCCACGCCTGACGCCCGGGCGCGACGATCGCAGATCCGCGCGGGCGGCGGCAGGAGGCGGGCGTGATAAGGTGTGCGCCGATTCGGGCGCCCCGATCGAGCGGTCGGCGTGTCGCGCCCGTTTCCAGCAAGCTGCACCAACCGAGGTCCCGACCCAATGTCCACCGCCCCGTCCGCCCGTCCGAGTCTCGCGGCCGAGCCGCGCGCCGAGCTCGGCAAGAAAGTCGCCGCGCTCCGCCGATCCGGCCGGCTGCCCGGCGTCGTGTTCGGCCATGGCATCGACTCGGAGAGCGTCTCCGTGGACGCCCACGAGTTCGAGCTCCTCCGCCGCAAGGCCGGCCCAAACGTCCTGATCGACCTCTCGGTCCAGGGGGAGAAGGCGCGCCCGGTCCTGGTCCACGGCGTCCAGGTCCATCCCGTCAACCGTCGGCCGGTCCACGTGGACCTCTTCCTCGTCCGGATGACCGAGGAGCTGACCGTCGACGTGCCGCTCGTCGCGAAGGGCACGTCCGAGGCGGTCGAGAAGGAGAACGGCACGCTCCTCCATCCGACCGAGCACATCCGCGTCAAGGCGCTCCCCGACCACCTGCCCCAGGCGATCGAGTACTCGATCGAGTCGCTCGTGGACTTCGATGCGGTGATCAAGGTCTCGGATCTCACGATCCCGGGTGACGTCACCCTGCTGACCGATCCGGACGAGATCATCGCCAAGGTCCTCCAGCCGCGGCTGCAGGCCGAAGAGGCTGCGCTCGAGGCCGAGGAGGCCGAGGCGGCTGCGGCGGCGGCCGAGGCGGCCGGCGAGGCCGAGGCTCCCGCGGAGGGTGCTGCCGAAGACGAGGGCGAGGCGGCCGAGGGCGGCGAGACCAGCGCGACCGGCCAGGCCGACTCCGAGAGCTGATCCCGGGCCGCAGGCCCGGATCGATCAGTCGCGCGCGCTCCGGAAGCCCCGGACCAGGACGGTCCGGTGGCTCAGCTCGAGCTCGGCACGGCTCCGCCGCCCGAGCCGCTTTCGAAGCGACGCGAGGAACCGCCGGCGGACCTCGGGCTCGAGGCTCGAGACGAGGTCCTCCTCGTCGAACTCGCTCATGAACGACACGTACTCCTCGGCGGTGTACGGGTGGATGAGCTCGCCGGCAACGGCGCGCACGTCGGCGAAACCGGCTCGTCGCATCTGGGCGGCGGCGAATGGCGGGTCGGGGATATCGTCGCGCTGGACGCCATCGCCTCCGCGCGGCTCCTCGCCCACCTCCTCCAGCGCGTCGTCGAAGTCGTCGTCCGGAGCCCAGGGCTCGTCGTCGCGACTCAGCCAGGACGTCCACGCGAAGATCCCGCCCGGCCGGAGGACCCGGCGTACTTCGCGCAGGGCTCGCGGCCGGCTCGGAACCAGCTGGAGGACGAACGATGACATCGCGGCATCGAAGGACCCGGCCTGGAGCCCGAGGTCGTCGGCCGGCGTGACGCGCAACGAGAGCCGCCGGCGTTCCGATGCGTCGAGCCCGCGGTCGGCCTCGCGCTCGGTCGCGGCGATCATCCCGGCCGAGACGTCGATCGCCGTCACGCGGACATTCGGCCAGCGGCGGAGCGCGGCGATCGCGAGCGTGCCCGTGCCCGTGCCCACGTCGAGCACCTCGCGCGCTCCTGCCGCCACCGCCGGCTCGATCTCGTCGAGGACGCGGAGCGCGGCCGGCGCGATCACCGGCGCCCACCATCGGGCGTAGCCCGCGGCGATCCGGTCGTAGCGCTCGGCCTGATCGGTCACCCGGGCATCCTGCCAGAGCCCGCGGCACCACATCGGCCCGACACGGACCGAGCCGCGCCGAACAACCGCACCGGTGACGCCTGCCTGACCGCTACCATCGGGTTCGATGCGACTTCCGTTCGATCCGCCCCTCGAGCCGATGCTCGCGAAGGCGAGCGACGGACTCCCTGACGGCGACGGCTGGCTCTACGAGCCGAAGTGGGACGGGTTCCGGGCGATCGTCTTCCGGGACGGCGACGACGTCTTCATCCAGAGCCGCGACCTGAAGCCGCTCGACCGGTACTTCCCCGAGCTGAACGCCCCGATCCGGGCGTCGCTCCCCGAGCGCTGCATCGTCGATGGCGAGATCGTCATCTCGAGCGACGGCGAGCTCCAGTTCGAGGCCCTCCTGCTGCGGATCCACCCCGCCGCGTCACGGGTCAAGATGCTCGCGGAGGAAAGCCCCGCGAGCTTCGTCGGGTGGGACCTGCTCGCGCTCGGCGACGAGGATCTGCGGAGCGTGCCGCAGGGTGAGCGCCGAGAGCGCCTGGAAGCCGCGTTCGCGGGGATCGAGCCGCCGATCCATCTCACGCCGGCAACCCGCGACCGGGCCCTCGCGGGCGACTGGTTCGACCGGTTCGAGGGAGCCGGGCTCGACGGCGTCGTCGCCAAGCGGCTGGACGCTCCGTACCAGCCGGGCAAGCGGGCGATGCTGAAGATCAAGCACCAGCGCACGGCCGATTGCGTCGTCGCCGGCTTCCGCTGGCACAAGAACGGCCCGGGAACGCACGTGGGCTCGTTGCTCCTCGGGTTGTTCGACGACGAGGGCAAGCTCCACCACGTCGGGATCACGTCCTCGTTCTCGTGGGACAAGCGCGAGGCGCTTGCGAAGGAGCTCGAGCCGTGGCGGAAGGACGCCTCGGACGGGCATCCCTGGCAGGAGTGGGCCGAATGGGCTGCGTGGGGCGCCGCGGACGCCTCGGGCCAGCGGCTTCCGGGCGCCACGTCACGCTGGAACCGCGGCAAGGACCTGTCGTGGGAGCCGCTCCGCGCCGAGCGGGTCGTGGAGGTGGCGTACGACCACCTCCAGGGCGACCGCTTCCGGCACGCCACGACGTTCGTGCGCTGGCGCGACGACAAGGCCCCCGCCGACTGCCGCTACGACCAACTCGAGGAGACCGCCGCGTTCGAGATCGCGAAGATCTTCGGCACCTGATCGGGCGTTCGCCGGGCGGTCCACCTATCGGATTTGGTGCCTCGCGCCCGATGCATGGATCGTGTAGCGGTCCAAATCGCGGGTGGCGGCGCGATCTGGGTCAGCAGGCGACCCGATCGTCGGTTCTGCGGGACCGGAACCGACAGATGGCTCGCCAGCCGACCCAGGCGCGTGAGCGCGCCGGCTACGGGCGCGAGCTGAGGACCCGGTCCGGAACGATGAACGAGGCGGCGAACAGGGCCATCCCGAGCCACGCGAGCGACACGCCGCGGACGTCGACGCCGATCGCGACGACCACGAACAGGATGACCGCGATGAGGAGCAGGAGCGTCCGGAACGTGAGCGTCATGGCGAGCCTCCACGGGGGTATGGACCGGTTGATGGTCATCCCTCGGTCAAGTGCCTGGGGAGTCCCTCGAGCCCACAGAACCACGCTACCGCAACGCCGGGGCGTGAGAGACGCGAACCGAATGATGAGCTCGGGAGCTGGGGTAAGCGCCATCAGCTCGACTTCCTGCGGGGCGCCCGCTCCAGCTGTCCGGATCGGTCCGGCCACTCGAAGCCGGCCCACGGGTCGTAGTCCGGGTCGAGCGCCTCCTGGGCCGGCCGGTCGGCCTCGGGCACGTGGATCAGGTTGACCCGGACGCGGTACCACAGGGACGAGCGGCCGCGCATGCCGTCGGTCAGCACGTCGGCGGGTTCCAGGTGCGCGGCCGCCTCGGGGTGGCGAGCCTTCCAGCGCTCGAGCCCGTCGAGCGCCTCGGCCTTCGAGGCGGCTCGGCTGATCTCGATGACCGGGATGTTCGTCTTGCGCCGGCCGGTCGGCGTTGGACGCGAGCCGCCGCCGGGCGTCCCGCGCGCTGGCATGCCCGGCCACTCGGTCGGGAGGCCCGCATTCCGATCGCCGGCCGCGACGGCCGCCGCCCGCTCGGCCTGGATCTCCGGCGGTGGGCCGCCCTCCACACCGCGTCCCTCGTCGTACTCGCTCTTCGGGCGACGCGCGCGCGACGGCTGGACCCGCGGCGGCTCGCCGGCCTGTTTCGCGTAGTTCGGCGGCCAGGGGGCGTCGCCCTGACCCTCCGCCTCGTGGCGGGCGCTCAGCTCGAGGAGCGCATCCAGCGACCCGACGGCATCGTCGATTCCCTCGGCGGCGTCGCCCCGCTTCGCGTAGATCCCGGGCACGGTCGCGACCGTGAAGTCCTCGGCCGCGACGCCGGCGACCTCGTCCCAGCGGAGCGGCATGGAGACGCGCGCGTCCGGCAGCGGACGGACCGAGTATGCCGATGCGACCGTCCGGTCCTTCGCGTTCTGGTTGTAGTCGAGGAAGACGCCGTGGCGCTCCTCCTTCCACCACTTGCTCGTCGCGATCCCCGGGGCGCGCATCTCGACGTCGCGCGCGAGGGCGAGTGCCGCCCGACGGACCTGGCTGTACGTCCAGTCGGTCCGGATCCGGACGAGGATGTGGATGCCGCGCGACCCGGAGGTCTTGGGCCATCCCACGAGCCCCACGGCCTCGAGCGACTCGCGACAGACGAGCGCGACATCGCGGACCTGCGACCACGGGACGCCCGGGATCGGGTCGAGATCGATCCGGAGCTCGTCGGGGTGGTCGAGGTCCTCGGCCCGGACCGGGTGCGGGTTCAGGTCGATGCAGCCGAGGTTGACGACCCAGGCAAGCCCGGCCGGCTCGTCGAGGACGATCTCATCGGCGGTCCGCCCGGACGGGAAGGTCAGCTCGGCCGTACGGATCCAGTCCGGGGTGTTGTCCGGCGCG
>Ga0081539_10002750_pt1 | contig 23698 bp, 17 predicted proteins | sample TabmetS4T2R2_FD_71023 | JGI IMG/M metagenome (GOLD analysis project Ga0081539, IMG submission 71023) | Tabebuia heterophylla rhizosphere microbial communities from the University of Puerto Rico - S4T2R2 | ecosystem: Host-associated > Plants > Roots > Rhizosphere ...
TTCGCGATCGTCGCCGTGCCGCTCTGCTCGTCGATCAGTGTCGCGTCGGTGAACGTCCCGCCGATGTCGACCGCCACACGCACCGTCCTGCTCATGCCAGCTCCGCAGATCCCGAATCTGCGGAAGCAGATTCGGGATCGCGACAATCCCTGAAGCGGCCGCGTGCGCGGTCGGCCGAGGCGATGGTCGTGGAAGGCTGGTTTGGAGCGAGACGGCTCATGCCCGTAGCGCCTCCGTCGCGGCGCGGTCGACGTCGCGGTCGACGACGGCCACTCGGTACACGTCGCGGGCGCGTGTGAGGCTGACCTTGCCCTCGAGCACGTCGCGGAGCACGCGATCCGGCGCGCGCGCGCCGGGCGGCCCGTACCCACCGCCTCCGCACGTGCGGATGCTGATCACGTCGCCGGGCACGAGGTCGACGGTCGTCTTCGAGGACAGCCGCGCCTCGACCCCGTCCCGCACGTGGACGTACTCGGCGCGCCGTCCCTCGAGCCCGCCCTCCACCCCCCACGGGCCCGCCTTGTCGCGGTCGGCGAGGATCGTGAACGTCGTGTGCAGGTCGAAGCGATAGTCCTTGCGGAGCCCGAGACCGCCTCGGTGGCGGCCCGGTCCTTCGCTGTCCTCGACCAGCTCGAGGCGGTCGATCCGGACCGGGTAGTTGAGCTCCGTCTCCTCGACCGGCGCGTTCTCGGTGTTCTGGCCGTGCGTCTGGACGGCGTCCGGCCCGTCGCTCGCAAGACGAGCGCCGTAGCCGCCGGCGAACGTCTCGTAGAAGCAGACGTACGTCCCCTTCGCGACGTCGAGCGCGCCGAACCCGGCCTGGCACATCATCGCCTTCGTCCCCGCGGGCAGCCGCTCGGGGAAGGCCGGCAGGAGTGCGCGGAAGAGGACGTCGACGAGCCGCGTCTGCGTCTCCCAGCCGCCGACGACGGGCGCCGGCCACGTGCAGTTCGTCACCGTTCCGGCCGGCGCCTCGACCTGCAGCAGGCGGTAGAAGCCGTCGTTGACCGACAGGTCGGGGTCGACCAGGCACTTGAGGACGTAGGCGCACGCGGACAGCGTCATGGCATAGGTCGCGTTCACCGGCGCGCGGCGCTGCGCGTCCGACCCGGTGGTGTCGAACCGGACGCCCTCCGGCCCGATCTCCACGCGCCCGACCAGACGCACCGGGTCGTCGGTGTAGCCGTCCGTGTCGACGAACCCCTCGGCCTCGAAGACGCCCTGCGGCAGCGCCTCGATCTCGGCACGGGCGCGCCGCTCGGTGTAGTCGAGGAGCTCCGCCATCGTCGCGCGCACCGTCTCGACCCCGTGTCGCGCGACGAGCGCCTGGACGCGCCGCACGCCGGTCGCGTTCGCGGCGATCTGCGCGCGGAAGTCGCCTGCCGTCTCGTACGTCGAGCGGATCTGCGCGAGCACGAGGCGGAACACGTCGTCGACGATCCGGCCACCCGAGACGAGCTTGACGGGCGGAATGATCACGCCCTCCTGGAAGACCTCCCGAAAGGCCCCGATCGAGGCGGGCGCGCCGCCGCCGACGTCCACGTGGTGCGCGAGGTTCGCGACGTAGCCGAGGAGCTCGCCGTCGGCGTGCACCGGCGAGATCAGCGACACGTCGTTGAGGTGGACGCCGCTCGGGTGCGGGTCGTTCGTCACGAGCACGTCGCCAGGCCCGAGATTCTCCGCGCCGTAGGCGTGCACTGCCTTCGGCACCTGCTCGACCATCGAGCCGAGATGCACGGGCTGGGCGAAGCCCTGCGCGACCGAGCGGAGCTCCGCGTCGAAGAACGCGCACGAGAAATCGGAGCGCGTCTTGATGTTCGTCGAGTACGCGCTGCGCTTGAGCGCGAGCGCCATCTCGTCCGTCGCCGCGACGAGCGCGTTACGGATCACCTCGAACGTGATCGGGTCTACGGCCATCCGTACACCTCCCGCGCCCGCTCGGCGCTGACCTTCCCCTCGCGAACGTCCGTAGCGACGAGCTCGGCGTCCCGCTCTTCCGGGGCGCCGTAGCCGCCGCCCCCGCACGTGCGGATGCTGACCACGTCGCCGGGCTCGAGCTCCACGGTCGTCTTCGCGCCAAGCCGCGTCTCGACGCCGGCGCGGACGAGGACGTACTCCGCGGGCCGCCCCTCGGCGCCACCCGCGACGCCCCACGGCCCGTTCCGCGTCCGGTCGGCGAGCACGGTGAACGTCGTCGGGCGGTCGAAGCGGAAGTCCTTCCGCAGCCCAAGCCCGCCGCGGAACCGCCCCGGCCCGTCGGAGTCGTCGATCAGCGAGAGCCGGTCGATGCGGACGGGATAGTTGAGCTCGGTCTCCTCGACCGGAGCGTTCTCCGTGTTCTGGCCGTGGGTCTGCACGGCGTCGGGACCGTCGCTCGCGAACCGCCCGCCGTAGCCTCCACCGAACGTCTCGAGGAAGCACGCGTATTCCCCCGTCTCCGTGTCGACCCCCCCGAAGCCCGCGTGGCACATCATCGCCTTCGTCCCCGCCGGGACGCGCTCGGGCAGCGCCCGCGACAGCGCGCGGAACATCACGTCTACGAGCCGGGTGTTCGTCTCCCAGCCGCCGACGACGGGCGCCGGCCACGTGCAGTTCGTCACGGTGCCCGCGGGCGCGTGGAGCGAGACGAGTCGGTAGAACCCGTCGTTGACGGGCAGGTCGGGGTCGACGAGGCACTTCAGCGCATAGGCGCACGCGGAGAACGTCTGCGCGTACGTCGAGTTGACCGGCGCGCGACGCTGCGGATCCGAGCCCGCCGTGTCGAAGCGGACGCCGTCCGGGCCGATCTCGACGCGGGCGCGAAGCCGCACCGGGTCGTCCGTGTAGCCGTCGTCGTCGATCTGGCCCTCCGCCTCGTAGACGCCGCGCGGGAGCGTGTCGAGCTCGGCGCGGGTGCGGCGCTCGGTGTAGTCGAGCAGCTCGCCCATCGCGGCGCGGAGCGTGTCGGGGCCGTGCCGCTCCGCAACGGCCTCGAGCCGTCGTGCGCCGGTGACGTTCGCCGCGATCTGCGCCCGGAAGTCGCCGGCGGTCTCCCGCTTCGAGCGGATCTGCGCGAGCAGCAGGCGGAACACGTCGTCGACGAGCCGTCCCGTCTCGACGAGCCGGACGGGCGGAACGATCACGCCCTCCTGGAACACCTCGCGGAACGCGCCGATCGACGCCGGCGCACCGCCGCCGACGTCCACGTGGTGCGCGAGGTTCGCCACGTAGCCGAGCAGCTCGCCTCGGTGCCAGACGGGCGAGACGAGCGACACGTCGTTCAGGTGTACACCGCTCGGGAATGGCTCGTTCGTGACGATCACGTCGCCCGGCCCGAGCCGCTCGGCGCCGTAGTCCCGGACGGCCCGCGGGATCTGCTCGACCATCGACCCGAGATGGACGGGCTGGTTGAACCCCTGCGCCACGGCCCGGAGCTCCGCGTCGAACACGGCGCACGAGAAGTCCGAACGGGTCTTGATGTTCGTCGAATACGCACTGCGCTTGAGCGCGAGCGCCATCTCGTCCGTCGCTGCGACGAGCGCGTTCCGGATCACCTCGAACGTGATCGCGTCGGTCACGTCACCTTCCCGTCGGCCCTGTCCGCCTCCACCCGCGCCGGATCGCGTATGGAGGGGTCGCCCCAGCCGCCGCCGCCCGCCGTGCGGTGCACGAAGACGTCCCCCGCCTCGATCGTCGTGGAGAACATCGAGGGGAGCACCTCCTCGGTGCCGTCGGCGCGGATCAGGAGATTCGACGAGAGCGCGCCCGGCTGCCCGCCGTGGAGCCCGTACGGCGGATGCGCCGAGCGGTCCGAGCGCACGATCAGCGACGTATCAGGTGTCAGACACCGCCACACGCGTTCGACCGCGAGCCCGCCGCGATGGAGACCGGCGCCCCCGGAGTTGGGAACGAGCCCGTAGCGCTCGATGCGGATCGGAAACTCCGACTCGGCCACCTCGACCGGGATGTTCGCAGCGAGGCTGGCAGGGTTCGTAAGCCCGTCGTTGCCGTCGCCTTCGGGCGTCCCGCCCCATGTCCCGACGACGAGCTCGTAGTAGATGAACCGCGACCCGTCGGCCCGCTCGGCGCCGAAGACGGCAAGCGTGTTGCCGCCCTCGCCCGCCGCGGGCACGCGATCCGGCACGAGCTGTGCGAGCGCGCCGTTCACCGCGTCGAGCGCGCGGAACCCGGTCACGCCGCGCATGGAGGATGCGCCGGGCATGACGACGTGCGCGACGGTGCCCGGCTTCGTCAGGACGTTGATCGGCCGGAACGCTCCCGACGTGTTCGGTACCTCTGCCTCGAGCGCGGAGCGAACCGCCTGGTAGACGCACGCCTCGATGAACGAGCGCGTCGAGTTCAGCGCCCCCGCGACCATCGGCGCGCACTCGGTGAGGTCGACCGTGATCTCGTCTCCCTCGATCGTCACGGTCGCGGTGAGCGGGACGTCGCGCTGCTCGATGCCGTCCGAGTCGAGGTAGTCGGTGAACGTCGCCGTGCCGTCCGGCCACGCCGCGATCTCCTGCCGCACGAGCCGCTCGGTGTGCTCGACGAGGCCCTTCATCAGGGCGGCGAGCCGCTCCGTCCCATAGCGGAGGGCGAGCTGCCGGAGCTCGCGCTCGGCGACGGTCGTCGCGGCCACCTGGGCGGCGAGATCGCCGAGCGTCATGCGTGGGATGCGTACGTTCGCCCGGATCACCTCGAAGATCGCTTGGACAGGCTCACCGCCCGCGTACAGCTTGAGCCACGGCAGGCGGATTCCCTCCTGGAAGATCTCCGTGTTGTCGCACGCGGCAGAGCCCGGCAGCCGGCCGCCGACGTCGCCGTGGTGCGCGGTCGTGGTGGCGAAGCCGATCAGCACCTCGTCGAGGTAGACGGGCCGGAACACGAAGATGTCCTGCAGATGGATGCCCCCGTCGAACGGGTCGTTCATCACGAACACGTCACCGGGCTGCATCCGCTCGCCCCATTTCGCGAGCAGCGTCTCCATCGCGTGCGGCACCGATCCGAGGTGGAACGGCACCGTCACCGCCTGCGCGACCGTCTCGCCGTCGGGGTCGCAGAGCGCGGCCGAGAAGTCCATCCCGTCCCGCACCACGGTCGAGTGCGCGGTGCGGAAGATCGTCGTCGCCATCTCGTCGGCGATCGACGCCAGCGCGTTGCCGACGATCTCCTGCGTGACCGGGTCGACGATCCGGATGCTCACCCGCGCTCCAGGACGAGCGTCTCGGTCGCTGGGTCGCGACGCACCCTCCAGCCCGGGCGGACGACGACGGTCGTGTCGTACTCGTCGACGAGCAGCGGCCCCGCCTCCGACACCTCCCCGATCGACGCCCGCGAGCGCACCGGCACCTCGCCGAGCACAGTCGCCCGCGACGCCGCGGTCGGCTCGAAGTCGTCCGTGAGCCGCAGCCGCTCGACCGGCCGTGTCGGCCCCAGAGCCGCGAGACGGAGGGCCCGGATGTCGATCGGCGCGCCCGGCTCGCCGCGCACGCCGTACAGCCGCTCGTGCTCGTCCTCGAACGAAGCGATCAGCGCCTCGACGTCGACGGGGTCGCTCGCCTCGACCTCGATCTCCCAGGTCTGGCCGTCGTAGCGGAGCTCCGCGGTGCGAACGAGCTCGACGCCGGAGACGACGGTGTCTGACACTTTCGCTCGATAATCGATCAAAGGTGTCAGACACCGCTCGCCGAGCTCGGCGAAGATCCGGTCGAGCTCCTTGCCGTCGATGCTCCTCGCGTCGAGGTGCACGGCCCGCACCTCGTGGAACTCGGGTCGCGCGTACAGGAGCCCCACCGCACTGAAGAGTCCCGCCAGCGGCGGCACGAGCACGGTGCGGCAGCCGAGGTCCTCCGCGAGCCCGGTCGCGTGCACGGGCCCCGCCCCGCCGTAGGCGATCAGCGCGAAGTCTCGGGGGTCGCGGCCCTTCTCCGACGAGACCGACCGGAGCGCTCGCATCATCCGGGCGTTCGCGATCGCGTGGATCCCGGACGCGAGCTCGGCCGGCGGGAGGCCGAGCTCTGCCGCGAGCGGCTCGAGCGCCTCGGCGGCAAGCGCCCGGTCGACGGTGATCTCGCCGTCGGCGATGGGCCCCTCCGGCACGAGGCCGAGGAAGACGTTCGCGTCGGTCACGGTCGGCTGCGTCCCGCCTCGGTCGTAGCAGGCAGGCCCCGGATCCGCGCCGGCGGATCGCGGCCCAACCTGAAGGCCGCCGCCCGCATCGCTCCAGGCGATCGACCCCCCGCCTGCTCCGACCTCGGCGATGTCGATCGTGGGGATGCGGAGGAGCTCTCCGGAGCCGCGCATCAGGCGCGACCCCGCCGAGAGCGAGCCGCCGACCTCGTACTCGCGGCCGCGCGACACGGCGCCCTGCTCGATCAGCGACGCCTTCGCCGTCGTCCCGCCCATGTCGAACGCGATTGCATTCGGGTGCCCGAGACGGCGCGCGATCTCCAGCGCCGCGACGACGCCGGCAGCCGGCCCGGACTCGAGCGCGAGCACGGGTCGCGTCGTCGCGTCGTCCGCGGTCATCACACCGCCCGAGGACTGCATCAGCGTCAGCGGCGCCTCGATCCCGGACGCGTCCAGGCCGGCGCGGATGTCGCCGACGTAGCGCTGCATCAGCGGCCGCACGTACGCATTGACGACGGTCGTCGCGGTCCGCTCGTATTCGCGCTGCTCGCGCAGGATCTCGGAGGACAGCGAGATAGTGACCCCGGGCAGCTCGGCGCGCAGGATCTCGCCGAGGCGCTGCTCGTGCTCCGGATAGAGGTACGAGTGCAGCAGGCAGACGGCGACGGACTCGACGCCGGCGTCCCGCAGCCGTGCGCCCACGCCGCGCGTCTCGGCCTCGTCGAGCGGCCGCAGGACGGTGCCGTCCGCCGCCATCCGCTCTCCGATCTCGAACCGCAACCGGCGTGGGACGAGCGGCTCCGGCTTCCGCCAGAAGGGCTCGTACATGCGCGGGATGCGGAGCCTGCGAAGCTCGAGGACGTCGCGGAACCCCTCGGTGGTGACGAGCGCGGTGAGCGCGCCGCGATGCTCGAGCACCGCGTTCGTCGCGACCGTCGTGCCGTGGACGACGCCCTCGACCGGGCTCGCGGACGCGAGCACCGCGCTCGCCTCGACGACCGCGGCGTCGTAGTTCGGCGGCGTCGACAGCACCTTGCGGATCGCTGCGGTGCCGTCGGCGCGATGAAGGATCACGTCGGTGAACGTCCCGCCGACGTCGACCCCGATTCTTGCCATGTTGTCGATGACCGCCATCGGTTGTACGGTTGCGATATGAAATTTCAAATCGCGCTGGCGGAGGATACATCGACGTGACCGACGTGCTCAAGTCCCTGGCGCCGATCGCGCGCGAGTCGGTCGAGGACCGCGTGGCGGAGGCCCTCCGCGACCTGATCGTCACCGGGCAGCTCCCCGAGGGAACGCCGCTCGTTCAGCGCGACCTCGCGGAGCGCCTGGGGGTCTCGCAGACACCCGTGCGGTTGGGGCTCGTCGAGCTCGAGCGCGTGGGACTCGTGGAGATCGGCGAGAACGGGCGCGCCTCCGTCAGCCGGCTCACGCGCGAGGACTTCGAGGAGATCTCCGCGGCGCGCCTCGGGCTCGAAGGGCTTGCCGCGCGAGTCGGGGCCGCCGCCGTCGGCCCAGCGGAGCTCGAGCGCATGCGCGTCGACCTGCGGGAGCTCGAGCGGCTCGGCCGGGCGGGCGACGTCGACGGCTACCTCCGCGCACGCTGGCGGTTCCATGCCGCGTGCTACGAGGCGTCGGGGCGAGGGCGCCTCGTCGCCGAGGTCGAGCGCTTGTTCTGGCGCTCGGAGCGCTACAACCGGCTCGTCCTCTCCTCCAAGGAGCGCTTTCGTCGCTCCGTCCAGAACTACCGCCGCTTCTACGAGGCCTGCAAGGCGCACGACCCGATGCGCGCCGAGCGCGTGATCCACGAGTCGATGCGGTGGGCGGTCGACCTGATCTGGGACGAGCTGCCCTCGGAGACCGCGTGAGGATCACGCGGGTCGAGGCGATTCCGATCGCCATACCGCTCGCGCAGGAGTTCCATTGGGCAGGCGGGGCACAGGTCGGCGCGAACCTCGTGCTCTTCGGGGTGCACACCGAGGACGGCGTGGTGGGCTGGGGCGAGTCCGTGTGCGAGGTGCCGGCCGCGACGGCGGAGTTCGGCAACGCGATCGCGCGGCAGGTCGTCGGCCGGCGAGTCGACGACGTCGACGGGATCCTGCGCTCGATCTGGACCGAGGGCCGCTGGAAGACGACACCCCAGTTCACGCAGTTCGTCGTGTCCGGGATCGAGACGGCCTGCTGGGACGCGCTCGGCCGCACGCTCGGCGTCCCCTCGCGCACCTTCTTCGGCGACGTCGTGCAGCAGGAGCTCGACTTCTTCGGCTTCCCACAGGGCGACGACTCCGACACCCTCGCGGCGCACGCCCGCGAGCTCGCCGATCACGAGGTGATCTACCTCAAGATCGGCAGGCCGCGCGACGACGACGCCGTGGTCGCCGCCGTGCGCGAGGCGATCGGCCCGGGCAAGCCGTTGCGGGTCGATCCGAACGAGGCCTGGGATGCGGCGAGTGCGATCGAGCGAATCGGTCGCCTCGCCGTCAACGACCTCGACTGGGTCGAGCAGCCCGTCCCGCATTGGGACGTCGCCGGGCTGGCACAGGTGCGACGTGCCGTCGACGTGCGAATCGCGGCCGACCAGGCGGTCTACACGACCCCGCAGCTCCACCAGGTGCTCGACGCCGGCGCGGCGGACGTGGTCGTGCAGGGGCCCCACGACGCCGGCGGCCTGCTCCCGTTCCGGCGGCAGGCGGGGATCTGCGAGGAGCATGGTCTCGACGTGAACCTGCACGCATTCGTGCAGAGCGAGATCAGTTTCCTCGCGCACGCCCAGGTAGCCGCGACGATTCCGAATCTCACGCTCGGGAACCAGGTCATGCACCAGCTGCTCGGCGAGCGGCTGACGACCGGCGTCGACGTCTCGACGCCCGCCGGGACGTACCGACTCTCGGACGGTCCCGGCCACGGCTTCGAGCTCGACGAGGACGCCGTCGCGCGTGCTCACGAGCGATTCCTCCGCGACGGCGCGTACACCACCATCGAGTCGGTACGCGCGTGAGCCTCGGAGGCTTGTGTTGAATCAACACAAACTGGTCATCCGCGGCGGGACCGTTCTCGACGGGTCGGGCGCGCCGGGGCGCGTCGGGGACGTGCTCGTCGTCGACCGGCGCATCGCCGATGTGGGACGCGTCGAGGCCGAGGCGGAAGAGATCGACGCGCGCGGGCTCGCCGTCGCGCCCGGGTTCGTCGACCTCCACAGCCATTCCGACTTCACGCTGCTCGTCGACCCGCGCGCGGTGAGCGCGATCCACCAGGGCGTCACGACCGAGGTCGTCGGCAACTGCGGATTCGGTTGCTTCCCGATCCGCGACCCCGCCATGGCCAGCCGCGCGATCTACGGCTACACGGACGAGCGCACGATCACGTGGAGCTCGGCGGGCGAGTACCTCGACGAGCTCGAAGCCGCCCGGCCGGCAGTCAACGTCGCAAGCCTCGTCCCGAACGGCCAGCTGCGCCTCGCCACGCTCGGGCTCGCCGACCGCCCTGCGGACGCGACGGAGCTCGGCGAGATGGAGGAGCTCCTGCGCGAGTCCCTCGACGAAGGAGCCTGGGGCTACTCGACCGGTCTCGAATACGCGCCGGAGCAGGCGGCGACCGAGGACGAGGTGACCGCGCTCGCGCGCCAAGCGCCCTTCTACGCCACGCACACGCGGCGCCGGGACGAGGGAGCCGCCGAGGCCGTGGCGGAAGCGCTCCGAACCGCCGACCGCGCCGAGGTCCGGCTCCAGGTCTCGCACCTCGTGCCGCGGAACGGGATCGAGGAGAGCCGGCGCTGCATCGAGCTCGTGGACGCGGCCCGGCACCGCGGACAGGACGTCGCGTTCGACATGCATACGCGCACGTTCGGTCTGACGAACCTCTACGCCGTGCTCCCGCCCTGGGCGCTGGGCGCGGAGCGGGACGAGCTCGCAGAGATACTGCGCGACCCCGCGCGACGCGACGCGATGCGCGGTCACCGCTCGATCCTCGGCGCCGGCGGCGACTGGTCACGCGTCGTCCTTCTCGACAACGACGTGTGGCCGGAGCACGGGCGCCGCTCGATTGCGGCGATCGCGGCCGATCGCGGACAGGCTCCGCTCGACGCCGCCTACGACCTCCTGCTCGACGGTGTCGACGACCTCCACCGGCTGATGGTCATCATGAACGCGTACACCGAGGAGCAGCAGCGAGAGGCGTTCTCCCACCCGCTCTGCGTTCCCGGATCGGACGCGACGACGCTCGCGCCCGACGGGCCGCTCGCGGACGCGTTCTTCCACGGCGCGTACACCTGGGCGGCGTGGTTCTGGCGGTTCATGGTCCGCGACGAGCGCCTGCTCGGCCCGGAGGAGGCCGTCCACCGGCTCACCGGCGCGCCCGCGGCGCGGATCGGCCTCGACGACCGAGGGGTGCTCCGGCCCGGGTCCCGGGCGGACGTCGTCGTGTTCGATCCCGCTGCGCTCGCCGACCGGGGGACGACGTTCGAGCCCAACCGGCTGGCGGTCGGCATGCGCCACGTCCTCGTGAACGGCGTCCACACGCTCCGCGACGGACAGCTCACCGGCGAGCGAGGCGGCGAGGTGCTTCGACGGTGAGCGATCTGCGGAGCGCCCGGTGGTTCGCGGGCGCAGGCCTCGCCGGCTTCGTCCACCGCTCGTCACTGCACGTCGAGGGAATCTCGCGCAGCGCGGCGAGCGGACGACCGGTGGTCGGCATCTGCAACTCGTGGTCGGAGCTCGTCACCTGCAACCTGCACTTTCGCTCGTTGGCGGAGGCAGTGAAGCGCGGCGTGCTCCGGGCCGGCGGATTGCCGCTCGAGTTCCCGACGATCGCGCTCGGCGAGAACCTGATGAAGCCGAGCGCGATGCTCTACCGGAACCTCATGTCGATGGACGTCGAGGAGTCGATCCGCGCGTACCCGCTCGACGCCGTCGTCCTGCTCGGCGGCTGCGACAAGACCGTGCCGGCCCAGCTGATGGGAGCGGCCAGCGCGGACGTCCCCGCGATCATGGTCGTCGGCGGCCCGTCCGAGCCGACCCGCTTCCGGGGTCGCGAGCTCGGCGCCGGCACGGATCTCTGGCACTACGCCGACGACGTGCGGGCCGGCCGGATGTCGCCCGACGAGTTCGAGGAGCTCGAGGCAGCGTCTGCCTCCGGGCCGGGGACCTGCAACGAGATGGGCACGGCTTCGACCATGGCCGCCGTCGTCGAGGCGCTCGGGATGTCGCTTCCGGGCACGGCGACGATCCCCGCGATCGACGCCGCGCGGATGGAGGCGGCGGAGCGGACCGGCGCCAGGGCAGTGGCGCTCGCGCGCGAGGCGCTGCGTCCGAGTCAGGTGCTCACCCCGTCGGCGTTCGACAACGCGATCGTGCTGCTCGCGGCGCTCGGCGGCGGCACGAACGCGGTCGTGCACCTGCTCGCACTGGCGGGCCGCGTCGGCGTCCCGCTCACCCTCGACCGTTTCCACGAGCTCTGCTCCCGCACGCCGCTGCTCGTCAACGTCCGCCCCTCCGGCGAGCACCTCGTCGCCCAGCTTCACGCCGCCGGCGGAATCCCGGCCGTGCTGAAGGAGCTGGAGGGGCTCCTGGACACCGACGCGCTCACCGTGACCGGTCTGTCCCTCGGGGCCGCCCTCGCCGAAGCACGAACGCGCGACCATGCGGTCGTCGCGTCGCTCGCGCAGCCGCTCGGCCCGCCCGGGGCGATCTCAGTCGTGCGCGGGACGCTCGCGCCGTCGGGCGCGATCGTGAAGCGCAGCGCGGCGTTGCCGCACCTGCTCCGCCACCGCGGCCCGGCGGTGGTCTTCGAGGACGTCCACGACGTGGCGGCGCGCATCGACGACTCGTCGCTCGACGTCACCCCGGACTCCGTGCTGGTGCTCCGGAACAGCGGGCCGAAGGGCGGCCCCGGCATGCCCGAGTGGGGACAGATCCCGATCCCGAGCAGACTGCTCGCCGCCGGCGTGACGGACATGGTGCGGGTCTCGGACGCGCGCATGAGCGGGACGGCGTTCGGGACGGTCGTGCTCCACGTCGCGCCCGAGTCGGCGGCCGGGGGGCCGTTGCGCGCCGTCCGCGACGGCGACCCGATCGTCCTCGACGTGGACGGCGGCCGCCTCGACCTGGACGTTCCCGCGGCCGAGCTTGCCGCGCGCCTCGACGCGCTCGGCCCGAGCGAGCCCCGGTATCGGCGCGGCTACGGCGCGATGTTCCTCGACCACGTCCTCCAGGCCGACGAGGGCTGCGACTTCGACTTCCTCCGCGCACGGCCGGGCGAGCCGCCGGAGCGGGAGCCGTACGGCCTGCTCTCCGGGTGGGTCGGCGGGTGGTGAGCACGGCTCGACCGTCTACCCTGGCTCGAGGCCAATGTCCGATGGGCACGACAGGCGATCGTTCTTCCGCGAGCTGTTTCGTGGAGCCCAGCGCGCGGCCGGTGAGCTCGCGTCCTTCCGTGACAGCCTCGCCGACCACGGCGAGCAGGCGTGGGGCCCCGGGCTCGCGGGGTACTCGGAGACGACGCAGCGGCCCGTCCCTGCGCTCCCGGTCTGGCGGCTGGCCTCGGCTGAAGACCTCCGGGACATCTGCCGCCAGGTCGATCGCGAAGGCTGGGCCGACGCGGCGGCTGCGCTCGCGCGGCCCAGCATCCGACTGACGCCCGACGTCGACGGCCTTTCGTGGCTCGGCGGCAGCCCGCGTGTGCCCGCGTACTTCGAATGGCCCACCTGGGATGGCTTGGAGCTCGTGTTCCTGGGCCAGCTTCGGCTCGCCGACCTCCCGAGCACGGCGCTGCCCGACACGGGCTCGCTCCTCTTGTTCTTCGCGCTCGACCGGACGCCTCGAGGGCTCAAGGCGGCCGATGACGGCGCGTGCCGCGTCCTCCACGTCACCGAGGAACCAGTGGAGGAGCTGCTGCGCGGCCACGCCCTCCCCGAGATGGCGGTGAGCGCGTCCGTCGAGCTGACCCTGCCCGACGATCCGGAGCCGCTCATCGAGCTCGACGGGTGGGCCCTCGACGAGTGGGCCGGGCTTCGCGAGCGGCTCGCGGCGGCGCAGGGCGCCGAGCTCGAGGAGCGCGCGACCGAGTACCACGCGCTGCACCGGCTGCTCGGCTACCCGGACACCTACGCCGGCGGGATGGAGCTCGACGCACAGCTCGTCGCCAACGGCATCGACCTCGACGACGAGCCCTACACGCATCCACGCATCGACGAGCTGTCGCCGGGCGCAGCCGGCTGGCGGCTGCTGCTGCAGCTGAGCTCGGACGACGAGCTCGGCGTCGAGCTCGACTACCTCGAGCGGCTCTTCGTGTGGATTCGCGACGAGGACCTGCGCGCCGGCCGCTTCGACCGCGTTCGCGCGTTCGTCCGGTGACGGCGGGCGCGAGAACACACGCGCGCCTACACTCCGCACCGCGTTCCCGACCGACGAGGAGCCGTTCATGACGCACGTGACCGACACCGTTTCGGCGAGCGACCTGTTCGCGCGCCATCGAGAGACGCTCGACGCAGCCCTGGAGGCGATCCGCGAACGCGGCTACTGGTCGCGGTACCCGGAGCTCCCGGGCGCGTACGGCGAGGAGGCCGCCGAGACCGGCAAGGCCGTGTTCGACGCCCATCTGGGAACGAGGTTCGCGATCGACCAGCCCGGCACGGTCGACTGGGTCGGCGGCGAGCGCTCCCCGTACGGGATCGAGCTGGGGATCACGTACCCGAGGCCGGATGTGGACGTCCTCCTCGCCGCGATGGGCGACGCGATTGCCGCGTGGCGCGACGCTGGCGTCGACGCTCGGGTCGGCGCGGCGCTCGAGATCCTCGAGCGGCTCAACCAGCGTTCGCACGAGATCGCGCTGGCGGTGATGCACACGACGGGCCAGGCGTTCCCGATGGCGTTCCAGGCCGGTGGGCCGCACGCACAGGACCGCGCGCTCGAGGCGATCGCCTACGCATATGCCGAGATGACGCGCCACCCGCAGGAGTCGATGTGGGAGAAGCCGCAGGGCAAGCGCCCGCCGCTCCGCATGGGCAAGCGGTTCAGCGTCGCCCCGCGCGGCATCGGCCTGGTCATCGGCTGCAGCACCTTCCCGACGTGGAACTCGTACCCGGGGCTGTTCGCGAGCCTCGTCACCGGAAACCCCGTCGTCGTGAAGCCGAGCCGGCACGCGGTGCTTCCGCTCGCCATCACCGTCGCGGTCGCCCGCGACGTGCTCGCCGACGCGGGCCTGCCGCCGGACGTCGTCACGCTCGCGGCGGAGAGCCGGGTCGAGCGCCTCGCGAGCGTCCTCGCGGTGCGCCCCGAGATCCGCGTCGTCGACTACACCGGCTCGACCGAGTTCGGCAACTGGCTCGAGGACAACGCACGCCAGGCCGTCGTCTTCACCGAGAAGGCGGGCGTCAACTCGGTCATCGTCGACTCGACCGACGACTACCAGGGGATGCTGCGCAACCTCGCCTTCACGCTGTCCCTCTACTCCGGTCAGATGTGTACGACGACGCAGAACCTCGTCGTCCCGCGCGGCGGGATCGAGACCGACGACGGACGCAAGACGTTCGACGAGGTCGCAACCGACCTGGGCGCCGCGATCGACGGGCTCCTCGGTGACGACGCCCGTGCGACGGCGATCCTCGGGGCGATCGGCCAGTCCGGCGTGCTCGACCGGATCGAGGAGAACGAGACGCGCGGCCGGCTGATCCGGGCCTCGGCGCCGTTGCAGCACCCCGAGTTCCCCGACGCCGTCGTCCGGACGCCGCTGCTCGTAGCGATCGACGACCCTGCGGGTGAGGACGCTCACCTGTCGGAGCAGTTCGGCCCGATCTCGTTCGTCGTCGCCACCGAGGACACCGACGACAGCCTCGAGCTCTTGCGACGGACGGTGCGCGACCATGGCGCGATCACCGCCGGCGTGTACTCGACCGACGACAAGGTGCTCGCCGCCGCCGAGGAGATCGCGCTCGAGACGGGCGTCGCGATCTCGTTCAACCTGACCGGCGGCGTCTACGTGAACCAGTCCGCCGCCTTCTCCGACTTCCACGCGACGGGTGCGAACCCGGCCGCGAACGCCAGCTTCACGGACGGCGCGTTCGTCGCCTCGCGCTTCCGGGTCGTGCAGTCCCGGTGGCCGCTGCCGGACGAGGCTGAGCCGGAGCCGGAGGTCTAGGCAGCGAGCGAAGCCGCCTCGAACCTCGCGATCGAGCCGGCCGCCAGCGCGGCCCAGCGCTCGGCGCGCGGCAGGGCCACGAGTCGTCCCGAGCGCGCGCGGAGCGCGATCCCGTGGACTGCGCCCGGGATCACCGTGTACGACCCCTCGATCCCGAGCCGCCGCGCACGCTCGTAGCCCCGCCTCGAGATCGACGGGTTGACGCCGGGGATCCCCGGCAGCCAGCGGTCGAGCGCGCCGTGAACGACGTCGAGCCTGCGCCCACGGAGCGGCGTCAGGTCGAGCTGGTCGGGCAGCCACGGCGCGAGCCCGAGGACGCCGACGACGCTCTCCTGCGACGACGCGCGCACCGCCACCGCGCCGCCCATCGAGAAGCCGAGGAGCAGCGTGCGGTATCCCCCGGCCGCGTCGATCGCCGCGAGCGTGTCGTCGACGCACTCGTCGAACCGCTTCCAGGACTTCACGCGGTACTTCACCTCGGCGAACCGCAGGCGCGGGAACTCGGGCGCGAGCCGACCGACGAGCCACTCGATCGACGCGCTCCAGGTCCCAGGCACCTGAGCCGACTGCCCGCCGTTCACGCAGACGACGAGCGGGCCCGACGAGCCGTGGAGCCGTGCCTCGGCGCCCGTCGAGAGGCGTTGCGCGTACGGGATCGAGACGACGGCAGGTTGCGTAAGGCTCCCCTTACAGCTACTGTCCGGGTTGGCTGTGTTGCTGCTTTCGATCTACCTGCGCCGCATCCTGACCGCGCGACGGCCCGTCGTCACCGGCGGCGGCTAACCGCGGCGCGAGTCTCCCCGTGAAGACCTCGCCGAGCCGGCGCTCTTGGTGCGCGCCGACGGTCTTCTTCACGGTGTCGACGATCACCGGCAGCTCGAGGTAGTCGATCGCGATCGCGACGTAGGCGAGCCAGGTGGGCAGGACCGTTCCCCGCGAGGCGCTCGAGTCCACGACGAACTCGTCGGTGATCCAGAAGATGTGGAGCCACTGGCTGTTGAGGAGGGCGAGGAAGAGCAACGGGCGCCAGGCAAACCCGCGGCGCAGCTCGAAGAGGTAGACGAGCGACACGCTGAGGAGCGCCGGAATCTCCGTGTAGTCGACGAGGTAGAGCGGCCAGCTGTACGGCTTGTCGATCGTGAAGAGCGCATCGCCGAAGAGCCTCGCCCAGAGGGGATCGGCCGTCAGCCAGACGAGATGGACGATCTGGAGCGCGAAGAGCGCCGCCGCGACGGAGACGTTCACCGTGTAGTGGCGCTCGTACCAGTTCCAGAATCGCTGCATCGATGGCTCCTCGTGCGCCTCGGAGGCCCGTGCGCATTCGCGGGTCTCGCCACCATAACGAGAGGTCTCGACGGGTCCGGACGCTCGCTAAGGTTGACGACCTCGGAGAGGTGTCCGAGTGGCCGAAGGAGCGCGACTGGAAATCGCGTACGTGGTGAAAGCTGCGTCGCGGGTTCAAATCCCGCCCTCTCCGTTCGACGTGGGGGAACCCATGGTTCCCCCACGAGCCCCCTCCTTCCGGTCTACACCGGCAATTACCCGATGTTGGCCTCCCGGCCGGCAAAGCCGGCCTCCGGCCGCGAGAGCGCAGCTCCCGGAATCGGCCCGTGCGGAAAGACCCCTGACGGGGCCTTTCCCTTGGTGTCTCTGCCGGGTGTCGCCTAGAGGGCGTTCCTCAGGCACACGCGCAGCTTGACCTGCAGCTTCGCCGCGTGCTTCGTCTTCGCCGTGGCCTTGGCCTTGACGGTCGCGACGCAACGGTCCGCCGCGCGGTCGAGCCTCGCCATCGCGGCGGCACGAGCCTCGTCACTCTTCAGGTGCGTCATGTGCGACACGCACTTGCCGAACGCGTTCGCGTGGTTGTGGTTCGTCCCGAACGCGGCATGGAAGGCATTCGTCCCCATGTCGGCGCGGAGCGTCTGACACACGTGCGCCGGATCGTGGTGCGGCGCGGGCTGCGACGGCGGCGTCGTCTCCGGCGCGAAGAACGTATTGCCGTTGACCCTCACGTTCCGCACGGTGACCGTCTGCTCCTTGTCGTCGAACGCGAACCCGGAGTCGACGACCAGCGAGATCGCGGTCACGTGAAGCGAGCCGACCAGCGCAAGGGCCTGCGCGTACGTCGACACCTGCGTGCCGGCCTGCACCTGGCTCGTGTCGAATCGTCCGTCCGCCGAGCCGATCAGGTTGCCCGACGCGATCCACGTGTTGTGCGGGCACCCCGTGAACGACGGAGCCGGCCCGAGGTACACGAACACGTTCTTCTCGCCCGAAGGCGTCTGGACGCGGATCTGGAAGCGAGGCGAGCCCGCCTTGCAGTCGTCATCCGTGACGTTGAACTCGGTCGAGAGTGTCGTGATGCTCGAGAACGTCGTGACGCCGGTGCCGGTGAACGCCGCGCCCGACGCGTCGTTGGTCGCGCTCGCGTCACCGGTGTTGGAGACGAGCGTCACGATCCCTCCGCTCGTCGACGCTCCGCCGAACAGCGTCGCGTTGGCAGCCACGGCGGTCGGCACGAGTGTCAGTCCTCCGATGACGAGAAACGCAGTGATCAGGCGTCTCATGGATACCCCCTGTCGAGGCACCGGGCATCGCCCGGAACCTGTCGCTTGTGGGGGCGTTCCCGCATCCGCCTGCCCGGAGGCAGGCTCGAACGAAATCCTTACGCGCCGGCGGCCGTCGAGACGTACGCCGCGACGTCCTCGATCTGCTTTTCGGTGAGCTGGCCCTTGAACGCCGGCATCACGCCTTTGCCGTTCGTCACGCGGTCGACGACGAGCGCGGCCGGCGGCTTCGCCTCGTCGAGGTTTGGCCCGACCGTCCCATTCGCGCCGGCGTCGGCGAGCGTGTGACAGGACGCGCAACCCGCGCTCTCGAAGACCTGCTTCCCGGCCGCCGCATCGCCTCCCGCCGCGGGCGGAGGCGGCGTGGTCTCGCCTTGGCCGGTCTCGCCGCCCCCTTCGGCCGCGTGCGCCTCCTCGACCTCCTGCGTGCCCGTCACCCAGACGACCGCCGTCATCTGCGACACGAACAGCGCCACGGAGACGAGGATGTACGCGTCGAGCCGCCTCGGGAACGTCGGATTCCGCCTCGGCACGAAGATTGCCGTGATGATCGCCCAGGAGATGAAGGTGATCGCGACGATCAGCAACACGGTCTTTCCGAGCGCTGTGATCGCCGCCAGGAGCATCGCGAGGACGCTACCACGGCCGTCGGCGCCGGATGCCGCACACAAATGGCCTAGAAGTCAATAGTTTTTCACTCGTGACACCTGACGAGCGGCTCGACAGGTATGCACGGCTTGCGGTCGAAGTAGCGGTCAATCTCCAGCCGGGTCAGTTCCTGCGGATCTCGGCCGAGCCCGAGCATCTGCCCCTGGTCCGCGCGCTCGGGCGCGTCGCCTACGAACGAGGTGCGCGCTACGTCGAGACGCACTACCGCGACGGCCACCTGAAGCGCGCGCGCATCGAGCACGCTCCCGAGGACTCGCTCGAATGGAGCCCGCCGTGGACGATGGCGCTCCTCGATCACATGATCGACACGCGCGGCGCGACGATCGCGATCACCGGAAACGCCGAGCCGGAGCTCCTCGCGGACCTCGACCAGCGCCGCGCGCAGCGGACCCGGGCCCGAAGCGCGGCCGAGAAGCTGCTCGACGCCGAGAACCGCAGGCTGATCCAGTGGACGATCGTCGGCTACCCGAACGAGGGCTGGGCGCGGGCGGTCTTCGGCGAGCCGGACGTCGAGCGGCTGTGGGATGCGGTCATCACGGCGACACGCCTCGATGAGCCGGATCCCGTCGCCGCCTGGACGAAGCACATCGAGCGCTTGCGGCAACGCGCTGCGTCGCTCGACGAACGCCGCTTCGCCGCGCTCCGCTTCCGCGGGCCGGGAACGGACCTCCACGTCGGGCTCGGGAACACGCACCGGTGGCTCACGGCGGCGGAGGAGACCATCCACGGTGTCCCGCACCTCGTCAACGTCCCGACCGAGGAGGTCTACACGACGCCCGACCGCCGGCAGACCCACGGCACGGTGCGGTCGACCTTCCCGCTCGCGCTCAACGGCTCGGTCATCCGCGGCCTCGAGCTCCGGTTCGAGAACGGCAAGGTCGTCGACGTGCGCGCCGAGACCGGCGCCGACGCCGCGCGCGAGGAGATGGCGACCGACGAGGGCGCGAGCTACCTCGGCGAGGTCGCGCTCGTCGACGGCGACTCACGCGTTCGCAAAACGGGCGTCGTCTTCCTCGACACCCTCTTCGACGAGAACGCCGCCTGCCACATCGCCTGGGGCCAGGGCATCCCCAGCGCCCTCGAAGGCGGCGAGCAGATGTCGAACGGCGAGCTCGAGGCGCTCGGCTACAACGACTCGATCGTCCACACGGACTTCATGATCGGCGGTCCGGAGGTGACCGTCCTCGGGGTCGAGCCCGGCGGCGTTGAGGTGCCGATCATCGAGGACGACGCCTGGGTGCTCCGCTAACTCACCGACGCGCTCTCAGGCGAAGTGGCCGCGTGAGCTTGTGACACTGTGTCACAAGTTGGACTTCGCTAGCCTAGAGGCCTCTTCCGGGCGCATAGCTCAGCGGGAGAGCGCTCGCTTCACACGCGAGAGGTCCCTGGTTCGATCCCAGGTGCGCCCACTGACACGCGAGGCTCCCTCCCGCCCCGATGCGCATCGCCGAGCAGCCCTCTGCGGCAGGATGAATCGGTGCACCTGGAGCTTCAGGACGGCGTTGTCGCGCTGACGCTGATCGTCGCGGTCGCGGCGATGCTCGCGATCGCGCCGGCGCTGCGGATCCCGTACCCGATCCTTCTCGTCCTGGGCGGGCTCGTGATCGGCGTCGTGCCCGGCATGCCCGAGTTCGAGCTGCCGCCGGAGCTCGTCTTCTTCGGCGTCCTGCCGCCCCTGCTCTACAGTGCTGCGTTCTTCACGTCGCTCCGCGACCTGCGGGCGCAGAGGCAGTCGATCGGGCTGCTCGCGATCGGGCTCGTCGTCGCGACGACGGCCGGTGTCGCGGTCGTGGCACACGAGTTCGTCGACGACCTCTCGTGGGCGAGCGCCTTCGTTCTCGGCGCGATCGTCTCCCCCACCGACCCGCTCGCCGCGACGTCGATCGCGCGGCGGCTCGGCGTCCCGCGGAAGCTGGTGACGATCGTGGAGGGCGAGAGCCTCGTCAACGACGGCACGGGGCTCGTGCTGTACCGGGTCGCCGTCGCGGCGGTCCTGACCGGCACGTTCTCCGTCTGGGAGACGGCTGGGGAGTTCGTCCTCACGGCCGGCGGGGGGATCGCGGTCGGCCTCGCCGTCGGCTGGATCGTGCGTCAGGTTCGCCGACGGCTCGACAACCCGCCGGCCGAGATCACGATCTCGATCATGACCGGCTACCTCGCGTTCATCCCGGCAGAGCTGATCGGGGTGTCCGCGGTGCTCGCCGCGGTCACGACCGGGGTGTACCTCGGCTGGTTCACGCCGGAGGTGACGAATGCGCAAGTCCGGTTGCAGGGACAGGCCGTCTGGGAGATCGCCCAGTACCTCCTCAATGCGCTCCTGTTCGTGCTCGTCGGCCTGCAGCTTCCCGTGGTCGTCGGGGCGCTCGACAACTTCGCCGCGTCGACGCTGGTCGGATGGGCGGCCGTGGTGAGCCTCACGGTGATCGCCGTGCGATTCGCCTGGGTATTCGCGGTGATGAGCCTGCCGAAGTGGATCGCACGGCGTCTGTCGACGTGGCGCGGCGGCGTGTTCCTGTCGTGGACCGGGATGCGCGGTGCGCTCTCCCTCGCCGCCGCGCTGGCGCTGCCGCTCGAGACGGACGCCGGCGTGCCGTTCCCCGGTCGCAACCTGATCATCTTCCTCACGTTCTCGGTCATCCTGGCGACGCTCGTCGGACAGGGGCTCACGCTCCCGGTGGTGATCCGCTGGCTCGGGCTCGAGGAGGACGCCGGCGAGCAGCGAGAGGACGCCAAGGCGCGCATCAAGGCGGCCGAGGCGGCGCTCGCCCGGCTCGAGGAGCTCGCAGAGGAGGACTGGGTGCGCGACGAAACCGCGGAGCGCATGCGCGGCGCGTACCGGTTCCGCACCGACCGCTTCCGCGAGCGACTCGACGGTGAGAGCGACGGCTCGATCGAGGCACGCTCCCAGGACTTCCAACGCCTGCGCCATGAGTTGCTCGAGGCCGAGCGACAGACGCTCGTGGGGCTGAGACGGGCCGGCGTGATCAGCAACGACGTGTGGCTCCGCGTTGCACGCGATCTCGACCTCGAGGAACAGCGTCTCGACAGCTAGCCATCATTGGCGTCATGACGGAGCAGGTCAAAGCGGCGATCGTCGGCGCGGGCCTGATGGGACGCTCCCACGCGGGCGCGGTCGAGGCCGTCGGGGGACAGCTCGTCGGCGTGGCCGACACCCTCATCCATCTGGCGCAGGTGCTCGCGCCGCCCGACGGCGCGTACGCCACCCTCGACGAGCTGCTCGCCGACACCAATCCGGACGTCGTTCACGTCTGCACGCCCGTCGATACGCACACCGCCTTTGCGACGCGCGCGCTCGCGGCCGGCGCCCACGTCGTCGTCGAGAAGCCCGTCGCCAGGGACGCCGCGGGGACGCGGGCGCTCGTCGACGCCGCGCAGGAGGCAAGGCGCCTCGTCGTACCGGTGCACCAGTTCCTCTTCCAGCCGGGTGTGATGCGGCTCGTCGACCGGCGGAACGAGCTCGGCCGTCTGGTCCGCGCGTCGTTCGTCGCCGCGAGCGCCGGTGCGGAGGTCACTCACCTGACGCCGGACGAGCTCGTGGCGGAGATCCTCCCCCATCCCCTGTCGATCTTCGCGCGGCTCTCCCCGACGCGCGTCGACGAGCTCGACTGGAACGTGGTTGCACCGGGCGAAGGCGAGCTGCGCGCGATCGCGGTCGCCGGCGATGCCTCATTCGAGATCGCGGTCACGGCGAACGGGCGACCGACACGCGCCGAGCTCGAGCTGACCGGTACGGAGGCAACGGGCTACGCCGATCTCTTCCACGGCTTCGCAGCCGTGGAGCACGGCGCGGCGACCCGCGCGAACAAGATCGTGCGTCCGTTCGCTCGGAGCTCCGGCGTCCTCGCCAGAGCGACGGCGAACCTCGCCATCCGCGCCGCGCGCCGTGAGACGGCGTACCCCGGCCTGCGTGAGCTGATCCGGCGCACGTACGACGCGATCGAGAACAGCGGGGCACCGCCGATCGGCCCCGACGAGACGATCGCCGTCGCCGCGGCGCGCGACGCAATCTTGCGCGGCGGCGGACTGGCGAGCTAGCTGCTACCGTCGCCGGAGCCCGGTCGCGCTAGGTGGGGAGTCAGCGGTTCCCTGAACCCGAAATCCGCTCCAGCGGGGCCGAACGCCGTCCGAGGGCGGCGGTCACGGGCACGGGTCACCGACACGCGGTGTTGACAGTCGGGTCCCGCGCACTGGGAGCGTTCGAACCGCGTCAGGTCCGGAAGGAAGCAGCGCTAAGGACTCCCTCCCAGGTGCCGCGGCACCGCCCGGCTCGAGCAGGCGGCGGAGGCACCACCCGGGGTCGCCCGTTCGAAGGCGGAATGCGCGCCGGGCGCTTCTCGCTTCTCGCTTCGCGAGAATCGCCTAGGTACGGGTCAACGCGTCATGAATCGTCTTCGCAAGACCTGGGCCGACGCCTGGGACACGCTGGAGTGTCGTCTCGTCAGCCGCGGCAACTGCGGCAACCGACCCAAAGGTCGCCACGAGTCGGCGCGCCTTTCTCGGACCGATCCCGGGAATGCTCATGACGATGTCGTCGGGGCGAGCCAGCATCCCATAGCGCCTCGGGCGCGGTCTTGGATGTGCTCCTCGCCGCTGGGCGCGAACGGCGACCCGCACGATCCACTCAGCCGAGTCCGTCGAATCGCTGGTCCGGATCACTGTCACGCCTCTGTCGCCGATCTCGAGCAACGCACCGCGGATGCCTCCAGGGGTGATCGCTCCATCGTTCAGCTCTCCGCCTTCGACGAGCAGATAGAGCCGCTGCAACGCGGCGCGATAGGAGCGCAACTGCGACCATAACCGCCTGCAGGCGATCGACCCATGCAGGTCGGGGACCGACTTTCGCTCGATGCCGATTCCATCGCCGACGAGGTAGTCGCTCGCCTCGAGCTGCGAAAGTCGTACCGAGGCGCCCATACCTCGCAGTCTTTCGGGGATGCCGGACCGCACCTCCCCGACGTCAGCGTCTATCGTCACATCGTGCATCTCCCACTGAGGATGGACCGGACGCTGTCACGGGAATGCGCCTTGTTGGTGTCGGGATCGTGCCTCGCTCAGGGCTGGGCGAGCTTGCCCGCAGGGGAAGATCGCTCGTGACCGCGCTGTACCGCACCTACCGCCCGCTCGACTTCAACCAGGTCGTCGGCCAGGAGACGGTCGTGCGGACGCTGCGGAACGCGATCGAGCACGGCCAGGTC
>Ga0081539_10002751_pt1 | contig 23695 bp, 23 predicted proteins | sample TabmetS4T2R2_FD_71023 | JGI IMG/M metagenome (GOLD analysis project Ga0081539, IMG submission 71023) | Tabebuia heterophylla rhizosphere microbial communities from the University of Puerto Rico - S4T2R2 | ecosystem: Host-associated > Plants > Roots > Rhizosphere ...
GCTTTCATGTGCGTACTGGAGAGCGCTGGCTACCTTTGTCAATAATTGGCTAACCTGTGGGAGTTCCAGCCGTCCGAGTTTTCCATGCAGCGCATTCAGATAGTTCGATAGCGATGGACCCGAGATATACTCCATCACAATATATGGTTGTTCATCAACCGTATCGAAATCAAAGATTTGCACAATATTGGGATGGCGCAGTTTGGCAACCACCTGTGCTTCACGCTCGAAACGTTCCAGCGATGCGGTATCGTCCTCGTAGTCGTTACGGAGGATCTTGACGACCACTTCGCGTCGTAATGTAGTGTGCATACCTAAATAGACAACTGCCATACCCCCGCGCGCAATCAATGAATCAATGTAGACCTTGCCAAGTGTTTTACCAATCCATGTACTCATTTATAAAGTTTTCCGCTTTAATTCAAGTTCTTCGATTCAAGAATAAAGCAAAGTCGTACATAATAATTATGTGATTTGCCTCCTGCCCTGTCAATACGGGCATGCCCTACTTTATGTTGCAAATGAATTGCATTTGCCAAGGGAAAGAACAAATTTTCGTATTTGGATAATGAAAATCGGATGTCAATTCGACATCCGATTTTCTCTTATTTTCCCAATCTTGCCCGTTCTTCATCAATTACACTTTCATCCAATTTTTTGAATAGCGGAGCTGGCTCATTCAACTCTGAGCCGGGCTTCAATTCACTAGGTTTCCATTGGTGGGGCGGGATGGCATCCCGCCTTACGCGGTACCTCAAAACCTTATGTGTTCCAAGCGAGTCGGTCACATCTTCGGTGTATTGTTCGCCAAAGAGGGGCGTTTCATATCCAAAGAATCTATGCAATCGCTCAGAGGTAAATGGCAAAAAGGGCGCGAATAGGATCTTTAGGGAGTCAATCGCTTTGAGCGCGGTGTAAATGGTCTTTGCCGCTTCTTCTTTGTTTGTTTTGATGGCAGACCATGGAGCCGTCTGGTCAAGATACTGGTTGACTGTGGTAGCAAGCTTCATAGCTTCACCAATCGCCGCGCGGAGATGTACAGCTTCGAGTTCTGCGCCGACGGTATTGAATCCGTTTTTGATCGTTTCTAATAGTTGTTTATCGATATCACGCATGGCGACGGGCAGCTGCCCGTCCGTACTTATATCGGGTACATGCCCTTCCCAATGTTTATAAGCGAACGATAGCACCCGGTTCGCCAGGTTTCCCCAGGTCGCGACCAGTTCGTTGTTATTGCGCGCCACGAACTCCGCCCAATCCCAGTCGCTGTCTTTGTTCTCGGGCATATTGACCGTTAGATAGTAGCGTAAGGCGTCCGGATCGTAACGGGTCAGTGCGTCTCGCCCCCACACGGCCCAGTTGCGTGAGCCACTGATCTTTTGCCCTTCGAGGTTCATAAACTGATTGGCAGGCACATCATACGGAACGATAAGGGGCTTATCATCTTCATCAAATATCTTTAGGAACTGACTGCCTGCCCCCATAAGCTGCGCGGGCCACAGCGACGTGTGGAAGAAGATATTGTCCTTACCGATGAAGTGGAACTGCTTCGCTTCGGGATTGACCCACCACTCGCGCCACGCTTCCAGATTGCCGGATAGCTGACTCCACTCAATAGGCGCGGAGAGATATCCGATGACAGCCTCGAACCAGACATAAATGCGTTTGCCTGCTTCGGTCCAGCCTTCGATCGGAATTGGCACGCCCCAGTCGAGGTCTCTTGTGATTGGACGCGGCTTTAAACCCTCGGCTTCGATCTTGCGAAGGGATTCTCCAATGACTGTGTCACGCAGGTGAGGGGAGCGCTCCTCCAAAAATTTCTTTACATCCGGTTCAAGTTTGGAAAGATCTAAGTAAAAATGTTCTGTCTCGCGCAACTCGAGCGCGCTGCCGTCCTTTGACCGGGGATTGATCAACTTCTCTGGCTCGAGCACATTTCCGCAGTTGTCACATTGATCCGAGCGCGCACCTTCATAGCCGCAGATATAACATGTACCCTCTACATAACGATCTGGTAGGAATCGTTTTGCAGAGGGAGAGTACCACTGCATAGACTTGTCTGTATACAAAAATCCATTCTCTTTCAGAGCAAGGAATATGGACTGCGATACTTTGAAGTGATTCTCTGTGTGGGTTGTCGTGAACAGATCGTATGTAATACCAAAGCCCTGAAATAACTCAAGGAAACCATCGTGATATTTCTTGTAGACTTCTTCGACTGGCCTACCTTCTTTATCCGCGGCGAGCGTGACAGGCGTCCCATGGGAGTCTGTCCCTGAGACCACCAAGACGTTGTTTCCTTTCAGTCTGTGATAGCGCGCGACAATATCACCGGGCAGGTGTGAACCGGTAATGTTTCCTACATGTATTTCAGCATTGGCATAGGGCCAGGCAATGGCGATTAAGATGTTTTCGGGCATTCATGCCTCCGTGATTCTTTTTACCACGAAGGGCACGAAGATCACTAAGGGATTAAGAAAGAACCTTCGTGTACTTTGTGTCCTTTGTGTTTGACTCTTTTAATATAAACAAAAAGGCTGTCCTAACCGTGGACAGCCCGTCAACTTGCAGGTACGACGATCTAACGTGCTCTCCCGGCGCGGATAAACATGTCCATAGGCATGGACATCAACATGGTTACTAGAGAGGAATGTGTGTTCATGAACTTATTTTACAACAAATCCTTGAGTTTGGAGAAGGGAGAATCATCCTGCACCTGACTATGCCCGCAATCGCGAATGTTGAGATCCTGCCCGCATTCGATGCACAATCCTTTGCAATCGGGATCATGTAAAGGATTGATGGGAATTTCCAAAAGGGCATACTCGCGCAGAAGAGGAGCAAGATCAATGTGAGCGTCATCAGGAAGAAGGAGCCCCGATTCACTCACCGATTTTTTGTTGAATGCATATAGTTCTGTAATTTCCCATTTTAACGGATAGTTGAATTGCTTCAGGCATCTCACACATTCGAGCATAGTCTCGGCTGAGAACTTTCCCTGGACGATAAGCCCCTGAGGGGTGCGGCCGATATGAACCGAGCCTTCGAAGTTTCGAAGTTCAAGATCGTCGAGTTTAACTTTATCGAAATCAAAGGGGATTTCGTGGCTGTAGCCGATTTCCTCATGAATGATGAAACCAACATTGATACGGAATGGTTTACGCGGATTGGACATGGAATTTTTTTGATTCTGGAATCGCCAGCGTATTCACCCTGCTGATACTGACGAAAATTAAGGAGTGAGCTCCTTAATTCCAAAATTACACCTTTCTATCTACTATAAATCTTGCTAAGTCTTCCAACGCTTCTTTCTCAGGGGAGGCTACCGACTCTTCCAATGTGCTTAACGCGCGACAAACTGCTTGGTGCGCCTCATCCATTGCCTGCTCGATAGCTTTACTCTGTTTGATGGCATGTACGAGCCTCTGTACGCGCTCGGTGTCTTTCCAGCCGCCATTCGGTAGAGAAACTACGTCTTCGTCTTTCGAATTGGCCTCGGCATAATAAATTGCAGGCAATGTGACTAATCCATTCATCAGATCTGAACCAATCGGTTTCCCCGTTGCAGAGGGATCCCCGGTGAAATCGAGGATGTCATCCATGATCTGAAATGCCATCCCAACTTCGTAACCGAAAGTTTTCATCGAATCGCGGATTTCTTCATCCTCCGTTGCTATCATTGTAGCAGCCAATGCCGACATCTCAAACAGGGATGCAGTCTTGGCATAGATGCGCTGGTAGTAGTTTTGTCGATTGATTATGCCGCGCGCCGAGAACAATTGAGTCAGTTCGCCGCCGACAATGGTGGCTAGGGTATCGGCAAACAGTTTCATCAGAGGCAGATAATCTGTCTCTGCCGCCAGTTTGGCGGCGCGGGCAAAGAGGAAGTCGCCAGTCAGAACGGTCGCGGCTGGTGACCAGCGCGCGTTCAAGGTTGGCATGCCACGCCGAAGCAGGGAGCCGTCAATTAAGTCATCATGAACCAGAGTCGCAGTATGAAGCAATTCGACAGCCGCGCCAAGTGTAATGAGTTTCTCCTCGGGCGCGCCAAGCATATTTCCGACGAGCAGGCCAAGGGTCGGCCGAATGCGTTTCCCTCCCGCAGCCAGTAAATGGTCCAGCGCGGAGCGTAGATCGGGATGATGTTCATCCCCGGCCTGTTCGCGAAGCCGTCCTTCGACGAACTGAAGTTGGTCCTGTACCGATGTGAAAAACGTGACTGTGTTCAAATGTCAGCCTCCCCAGCCAAATAAGCGATGTGCATTTTTCGTCGTTACTTCAGCGACCTGTTCGAGGGTCGTCATATGAACTTCTGCAATTTTATCAGCAATTACTTTGACAAAGGCTGGTTCATTGCGCTGACCTCGATGGGGGACGGGAGTAAGAAACGGCGCGTCGGTTTCAATCAGTAACTTTGTAATGGGCAGCTGCTTTATGATGTTTCGTTTCTGTTCTGCTTTCTTGTATGTGACAGGCCCGGTGACGCCAATGCAGAAATTTAGATCAATCGCTTTCTGCGCTGTTTCGAGATTACCGTTATACGAGTGTAATACCCCGGGTTTTTCGGCAAGCGGATGATTCTGCTTAAGCAATTCTCTATGCCATTCACTTAGGATTTCAAGCAGATCAATCGAAGCCTGACCAAACCACTCATCATTCTCTTCTCGCATGTGGATGATGACAGGCTTTTCTATGGCTTCTGCCAGTTTGAGTTGCTGCTTTAGTGCCTGGTGTTGGAGCATACGCTTTTTAGGATCTTTGACCCAGTAGTAGTCAAGTCCGATTTCACCGATCGCAACGATTTTTCCATTCCCTTGAATTAAAGCTTGTAAGTTTTCAAGTGAGTTGTTTTCCATCTTCTCAACATCTGTTGGATGAAAGCCAACTGCTGCAAAGAGATTTGAATGTGACGTTGCCAGCCTGACTGCTGAAAGGCTCGACTCAAAGTCGAGCGCTGGGATGAGAATTTTTAGCACCCCTGCTTCAATAGCTCTCTTGATCACCGCGTCGCGGTCTTCATCAAATTTATTGAAGTCCAAGTGGCAGTGTGTATCAGCGAGCATATTCAGTCCATCGATTGTGAAAATTATAACATATAACCCAAATCGCCGTATGACCCAATTTACCTAATTAGGTCAATTTGGTCTTCAATAAAAAAATCCCTGCCTTTCGACAGGGACCGGGTTTGATAGTTGAGTTTTACTTTAATCCGGCGATCTTCAGTCCGTCATCAAGGATAGCTTTCACTTTGTCCTTATGGGTAGTCTCGCAGTAGACCCGCATGATAGGTTCAGTCCCGCTAAAGCGGATCAACATCCAGCCACCATCCTCCAATTTGAACTGAAAGCCATCGACAGTCAGAAGTTCTGTCACGTTCAAGCCGCCAATCGTCTTGGGGTTGGCGTTAAGAATTAGTTTTTCGCGTTCTTTGCGTTCACCCTCAAATGGGGTATCTATGCGGTCATAAAAATACTCATTGCCAAGTTTGTCAAAGAGCATCCTGAGTAATTCGGTTGGCTTCTTGCCGGTACTGACCATAAAATCCAGGAAATATAAACTTGCCAGGATGCCATCACGCTCGGCCACATTCCCACGGAAGGCATATCCGCCACTTTCTTCGCCGCCGATCATGGCATCGGTTTCCAGCATCTTCGGTGCGACATATTTGAATCCCACCCCGGTTTCGTATACTGGGACACCATACATCTCTCCGAGTTTGTTGAGCATGGTCGTCGTGGAGAGGGTCTTAACGATAGGTCCTCTTTCGCCCCGAACTTCAAGCAGATAAAACGCAAGCAACGCGTATACCCGTAATTGATCAATGAAATTACCCTGTTCATCACCAATGCCACAGCGGTCTGCATCGCCGTCTGTAATAAGCAAAACATCGGCATTATTTTCTACTGTTGCCTTAAGCCCCACGTCGATATTCGGGCGGATGGGCTCCGGACGCTTCATCTCAGGATAGGAAGGATTGCGTACATTGTGAATTTCCATGACTTTCGTTTTCCCACCTTCGAGCAATCTCGTAAACCAGCCTGCGCCATTTCCCCACATTGCATCAACCATCACCGTGAAACCAGCATCTTTGATCTTCTGGATGTCAACCAGTTTCTGCAGATTGGAAATATAAGCATCGGAAGCATCAAAGTAGATTATCTTTTTATCACGTAACCCGTCATGGAGTTCGATGCGTTTCACTTCATCTCCTGATTCGGGAATCAGAGACTCGATCCTTTTCAATCCCTCAGGGTCGATCGCGCTGCCGTTTTCATCCCGAACTTTGAATCCATTATCTGTGGGCGGGTTATGTGAGGCTGTGATATTGACCGCCCCACAGGCTTTTTTATTCACCACTGCATAAGCAATCGTGGGTGTGGGGGTAGGTCCTTTTGTAAGATATACATTCAAGCCGTTGCCAGCTAAAACTTCGGCAGTCGCCGCGGCGAAATTCTCGGAATGGAAGCGCTTGTCATATCCTACAACAACCCATTGCCCTTCCTTTCCCTCTTCAATAAGATATGAAGCAAATCCTTGTGCTGCACGACCAAGATTCTCAAACGTATAATCATCTGCAATTACACCGCGCCAGCCATCTGTGCCGAACTTTATTTTATAGGACATTGCCCAGTCTCCTGTTTTTCACAAAGATGAATGACAAAATTATATCAGTGGGGAATTGAAAGAAAAAGACTTGCTTTTCATTGAGAAAAGGCCTTTAAGGACTATGTTAATATTCCTTGGTCGTGCACTCTCTGAGAGAGAAGATCGCTGCCGTCCACGCGAAGTGTTTTTTGGTATATTTGGTCAACTTAGAAGGATGAGCTATGAACTTTGTATTCCTCTCCCCACACTTTCCGCCAAATTTTTATCATTTTGCTGTTCGGCTCAAGCAACATGGCGTGACTGTCCTGGGTCTGGCAGATGAGCACTACGATTCGCTTCGCCATGAGCTTAAGAGTGCTCTGACGGAATATTATCGCGTCAATGACATGCATAATTACGATGAACTTCTGCGCGCGTTGGGATATTTTACGAATCACTACGGGAAACTTGATCGCCTTGATTCACATAATGAATACTGGTTGGAAACCGAAGCTGCACTCCGTACTGACTTCAACATCTTTGGACTGAGATTGGATGATATTCAACGCGTTAAGCGAAAATCCGTGATGAAAGATGTGTTCGTAAAGGCCGGAGTCAAAGTGGCGCGAGGCAGAGTGGTCGGCAATTTGAGTGATGCGCTTGACCTGGTCAAGGAAACAGGATATCCGCTCGTCGCGAAGCCCGATGTCGGTGTCGGGGCAGCCGCGACGTACAAGCTTCAAGACAGTACAGAGCTGGAACGCTTTTTCATCGAGAAGCCACCGTTTGATTATCTGCTCGAGGAATATATTCGCGGTGATATCGAGACGTTTGATGGTCTGACCGATATCGATGGAAACCCAGTGTTCCTAAACTCATTGGTTTACAGCGCGGGGATTATGGAAACGGTGCTTGCAGATGAGCATGTGTATTACTATACATTGCGTGAGATCCCTGCTGATTTGGAAGAACTGGGAAGGCGGGTTCTGCGGGAGTTTGAAGTCCGCGAACGGTTCTTTCACTTTGAGTTTTTCCGACAGGCTGAGACCGGGGATCTTTGTGCATTGGAAGTGAATATGCGTCCACCCGGCGGCATGACCTTGGATATGTTCAATTATTCGTGTGATATCGATATTTACGATGCCTGGGCAAGTCTTGTTGCTGGGGATGGATTTCCATTCCCGGACCATTCACACAAGTATTTTTGTTGTTATGTGGGCCGGAAGTTCAGGCGTGCTTATGAACACTCGCATGAAGATGTGCTGGGATATGTAGCTGAGCATGTGGTTCACCATGAGCCGATCAGTGGGGCGTTCAGTAACGCGCTAGGAAATTATGGTTATCTCATTCGTTCACCTGAATTGAGTGAGATCGTGAAAATGGCAAAGTATATTCAGGAGTAGATTAGGCTCTCGGCGGCGTCCTCGCCGCCGAGGACGGCGGCTGGAGCATATTTATGAAAATTGATTATTACAAATGGTGGGTCCTCAATTGGGGCAGGATAAAGTAAGAGCATCATTTGCGCAGGGCAGGAGGCGTGGGAAGATGAAATGTTGGCTGACACTCTGGCGCTCCAGAGAATCCTAGAACAAAAAAATGTACTATATGGGATAGATATTTGGGGCGGTAACGTGAATCATGACTGGCCCTGCTGGCTCAAAATGCCGCCATTTTTTTTTGAGTAAGCTCGACCTGCCTGCGTTCGCCGCTTAATCCTTGTTTGAAAAAGAAAACTCCGAGTTGCTCAATCTCTCGGAGTGTTGTTGTTTAATCTTGCACCAGCCAGTTTTTTGCCGCTTCTATATCATCGAAATACTTAAGTGGCTGACCGGTGAGTTTGGTTAGGAGATCTGCAAGCTGGCGTTTCATGCCAGTCACTCCCAGCACGGCAGTCTTGCGCACATGAGCCTTTGTTGCTCTGGAAGCCGCGTTCATAGCCGAGAGAAGGTCGCCTGCTATCGTTGTGTCACGAAAATCGGAAAGTACCAGCACAGAATTTAGTGGGGAGGAAATGACAACCTTTTGCACTTCGTTCAGTTCCGCTTTAACAGCGGCAGAATTATAGAAATTTTGAGAGAAATCCTGATAAAAGATCTTCTTACCTTTATGTTCGATCCAATTGGAGCGCATGATGTTCTCCTATCTCTTGTTTTCCTGCCAAAGCGCAAGACCGGTGGCAATAGCTCCAGCTAGCTCCCACGCGCCCACACCAATGAAACGGTTTGGAGCAAGACCAGTAGTGACAGCGGTTGTAAATACAATAAAAGTTAGGCAACGAAAGGGAACGGTCCATTTGTAAAATTGTTTCAGATCATTGAATGCAGCGAGCATATAATAGACGCCAACATTGAACGATGCCATTGACGATGCGATCATAAAGACCACTGTGTAATCTCCCATGGCTCGGGATGCACGGTCAATCACAGTAAAGCCAAGGAGAGATAAAAGCATTTCAGGGCGAAGCAGGCCTACAAGTCCAAGAAGAAGCGCAAGGAATCCGAAGATGAAAATTGTCCAGCCGGATGCATCTCTGATCCTGAGTGTTGAGGTCATATTGTCTCCTTGTGAGCAATTATACATGTACCATTCCAAAGGGTCTCGACAAAATTGTTTGGCTCGCCTATACTACGCCATGCTTTCCCGGAGGAATAATGACGAAGTATCTTGTTGTGGTGGCTGGGAATATTGGCGTAGGGAAAACTTCATTGACCGAGCGCATTGGTTCGCGGCTAAGCTGGCGGACGGGATATGAGTCTGTAGCAGATAACCCGTATCTGGCTGACTTTTACGGGGATATGCGTTCATGGGCATTTCATTTGCAGATTTTCTTTTTAGGGCATCGTGCGGATCAATACCTGGAAGCTGTGCATGATCCTCGGTCGGCAATCTTAGATAGGAGCATCTACGAGGACTTCCATATTTTTGCGAGGGCATTGCATCATATGGGTGATTTGGCCGAACGCGATTATCTCGCTTATCGCCGGCTGTTTGAGATCGTTGTGAATGGAGTTCCGCGCCCGAACTTGTTGATCTATCTCAAGGCGCCCGTACATGTTTTGATGAATCGGATTCGTCGGCGCGCGCGGAACATGGAAACCGGCATCACTCCTGAGTATTTATCTCTGCTCGATTCATTCTATGACGAATGGCTTGGCGCGTTTGACATGTGCCCTGTCCTGACGATCAGCACGGATGACCTTGACTATGTCCATGAAAAGAAACACCTTGATACAGTGATCGAGCGTATTCAAGATAAACTGGCTGGCAAGGAAGTGGTGGAGTTCTAGGAGAATATTTATGGATGTTACATACCAAGCCAGGGAGGCAGTAAATGCCCAGAGTCCAAAGCTGACGCGGCTTCAGCAGGAGGCGCGCATTGGCTTGCTATTCCTGTCACCTTGGATCATCGGTTTTATTCTTTTTAAGGCATTGCCTATCCTGGCGGCCTTTGTGTTCGCCTTGACAGACTTCCAGATGCTGACGCCGGAAGAGACAAGTTTCGTCGGGTTGAGGAATTACATTCGTTTCTTTGGGGATGAGAAGACCAGAATCAGTTAATTAGAGTCGTTGCGTTATTTTCTGCGAACTGTTCCACTTGAAATGATCGTTGCTCTGTTACTGGCGGCGATATTTACCAGTAAACGACTCAAGAATAAGAGTCTTTTACGGACGTTGATCTTCTTAACAAGCATTATTCCAGCTACCTCTATTTTTTTCATCTTTCTGGGTGCGTTGGAATATGCTCACCGCCTGATCTTTCAACCCATGAACCTGCCGCCGATTCAAGGTTTTGACTTACTCATCCCGTTCATGGCTTTGTGGAGTATTGGTCCTGGTTTCTTGATCATGTACAGCGCGATGGAGAATGTGTCGAAGGAAATGTACGAGGCGGCAATTGTCGACGGAGCAGGTCCGCTTGCCCGCTTCATTTGTATTACTTTGCCCATGATTTCGCCTGCGATCTTCTTTACACTTGTTATCAATCTAACTGGTACATTTGGCGGTGCAGTTCTCTTGGATCGGGGATACATTTTGGGTTTCAGCCTCTCGCCGATGGAGGGCTATATCAATGAAATGATGTTTACTGAGGCCGATTTGGGATATGCCAGCGCGCTGGCGTGGGTTACATTTGCTGTGATGATGACAATTACAATTTTGGTATTTCGGTTCGCCATTGCCATTTATGGTTATCGCATCTCTTACGCCCAGTAACCAGTTCCCGGATGCAAACGCACCGATCTTGCCGTCGGAACGTGTGAAATTCAACTACGAAGGGAAAGATCTCATTGTTTATGAAGTCCCTACCGAAGCTGGAATTAAGGAATGGGCTTTATACAAGCCATCCAGGCAATCCAGTGAGTTTATCGACCCTATGAATCCCGAAGCAGGCACGATTCCATGGCAGGGATCCTGGCGCACATTGAAAGCGGTCTATCAGTTCAAGCCAACGCTGGATTACTATAAAGAATTCTTCAATGTCACCAATTTGCCATTATTGTTCAAAAACACTTTGATCATTGCAATCCTTAGTGAATTCGGCGTATTGTTTTCAGTGGTGATGATCGTACCAGTGACTGTGTTATTTCTTTCCCAGCGTTTCCTTATGGAGGATATGATCGTCACTCAAATCGAAAAGTAGACTCATGAGACCGACAAAAATTATTTCAGGCATCTGGCTGTCATGGGTGATCATCGTCATCGCCTTCCAAGCGTTAGCCACCGCGCGGCTGGTCCCTGTGTACCCCGACCGCGCGCAGGACTGGACGACAAGATTTACTGGTGAAGGCTATCAACGTGATCATGTTTATTTGCTCGAGCCTTTTATGAATCATCAGGTAGCCTGGGATTCGGAATATTATCTCTCGATTGCTGTTGGCGGTTATGACGACCCAAAATCTCCTCATTTGACCCCGCAGGGAGATATTACAGTCGATAGTAAAAATCAGATTTCTCGATCCGGCCCGAGTTTTAATCAAAGTATTTCAGTTAACTATGCATTTTTCCCCTTCTATCCATTGATGATTCGCATCGTGGCGTTTCCCCTCCAGATCTTTGGACTGAATCCGATTGCTACTGCCACATTAGCAGGGGTTATCGTATCAGCACTGGGCGCTCTGCTTGGGATGTTGGCGTTGTTCGACCTAACCCGCGACAGCCTGGGGGAGGATGGAGCGTTGCGCGCGGCCTTTTACCTGATCATTTTTCCAACCGGCTTTTTTCTCATCCAGGTTTACACCGAAGGTCTATTCGTTGGTCTTTCCTTCGCATGCCTTGCGATGGTCAAACGCAAGTTTTGGCTTGCTGCTGCAATTCTGGGAGTTGCCGCAACAATGACGCGGGCGGTTGGTTTACTTCTCTTGATTCCTATGGCAATTACGTGGGTTCGAACTGGTGAGTGGATGGAATTGGAATGGCGGCAGCTATTCAGTCAGGGAATTATGAAGCGCATGATCAACGGATTGCTGACGTTATCCCCTCTGATTGCATTTGTGATCTGGCGGTTTTCGTATCTAGGTATGGGGTTCGATTACATCGAATCGAACTATTATCGACGCGGTTTCCTGTCGTTGGGAGTTGCATTATATGCTTGGTTTGACGCGTTCGTTACCATGATCAATAGTGGGAATCCCCAGCATACCGCTTATTACCTCACCGAGTTTTTCGGAATGGCAATTGGCTTTATTGCTTGTATCGCAACTATAAAAACTCACCCTGAAATCGGTTGGTATAGTCTTGCAGTTGCATTCATCTCCTGGGGCAGTGGACCTGCCCAGGGCATTCATCGTTATATTCTTGGCGCGCCGGCCGTATTTATCGCATTAGCGCGCTGGGGGGAAAATCCGGTCTTTGATCGCGCCTGGACAATCTTAAGCATTTTATTAATGGGATTGCTTGCCATGTTATTTGCTTTCGACATCTGGGTTGCATAGAAAATATTAGAGTACAATAGGTTATCAGAAATTCAACAAAATGAAACACCAGACGATGTCTGAAAATCTGCTTGGTCGCATCCCGCTTTTCGCAGACTTACCGCCCGAGGAACTTGACCGTCTCATGTCCGCTCTGGATGTGGTCAATTTGAATTCGGGAGATATCCTATTCCGTGAGGGCGACCTTGGTGAACATTTGTATGTCATGGTCAAGGGTGAGCTTGAAATTAACATGGCATCGAATACAGATAATGAATTGATCCTCAATATCCTCAAGGAGGGGGAGTATCTTGGTGAAATGAGCCTCATTATGCCTGGTGGTCGCCGGACCGCGGGTGCACGGGCACGTGGGGATGTTGTTTTGCTCAGTATGAGCCGCAAGCAGTTTCAGGATTTATTACATCGCCATCCCGAACTGGCGAATGCGATGGTAAAGGTTCTCAGCCAGCGTTTGGATAATACCAATGTCTCTACATTTCGCGACCTCACGGAGAAGAACCGTCAGCTGCAGGAGGCCTACGATGAACTGAAAGCAGCCCAGGCACAACTCATCGAAAAAGAGCGCATGGAACGCGAGCTAAAGGTTGCTGCGGATATTCAAATGTCCATTCTCCCGGATATTTTGCCGGTAAATGACAGTTACGATTTTGGGGGACGTATTTTGCCGGCTCGCCAGGTCGGCGGCGATTTTTATGATGTTTTCACCTTGGATGATAACAAGATTGGCGTGCTTATTGGTGATGTAGCAGATAAAGGAGTGCCATCTGCGATTTTTATGGCGCGAGCGCACGCGCTGATCATCGCCGAGGCGGACCGCGCCATGACTCCGGGTGAAGTTTTACTCATGGCAAATACGCATATCACTCGCTTCGAAAAGTCACGTCAATTTGTGACTGCGTTATATGGGGTGCTTGATACAACGACCGGTGAATTCTCTTATGCGCGTGCAGGTCACGAACCTCCTCTTTTGCTGGATCAACACGGAGAAGTTAGCCGTTTACCTCATCAGCCAGGGATGGCGCTCGGTCTGTGGGAGGATATCATGCTCGATCAGAATACCGTTCATTTGCCAAAGGACACTTTACTGGTCCTATTCACGGATGGTATGACCGATTGCCGAGACCCTCATGGGGAGGCATTTGGGTTGGAACGGCTCAAACAAACGTTGACCGGCTTGGAACATACGTCTGCGCAAGCAAGTTGCGATCAGTTACTCGACACCCTGATGAAATATCAAGATGGCTCCAAGCAGGATGATGACGTGACTTTAGTGGCCGTTCACGCGAAATAAAGGAAGGAGACCAAGCTTCAAAAACTCGGTCTCTTCTTTTATTAACTAAATGCTGACTAAACCTTTTCTAAGGCCTGTTTTATATCTTGTACTAAGTCATCTTTATTCTCGATCCCAACAGATAATCGAACCAGTCCAGGATCAACCTCAAGCTGAGAGCCTGCAACGGAGAGATGTGTCATCGCCGCGGGGACTTCGATCAGTGATTCAACGCCGCCTAAGGATTCGGCCAATGTAAATATCTTCGTAGATTCCGCTACCTTAATGGCTGCCTCGCGCCCGCCTTTTAAGATAAATGAGATCATGCCGCCACCGTTTCTCATCTGGTGTTTGGCGATTTTATACTGCGGGTGACTCGGATGGAAGGGGTAAAATAGTTTCTCAATCTTTGGGTGTTTCTCGAGAAGTTCCAGGATAGCTAACGCATTTTCGAAGTGCCTGTCCATGCGGAGGTGAAGGGTCTTAAGCCCTCTCAATACAAGGAAACAGTCCATCGGTCCGGGCACCGCGCCGACCGCGTTTTGCAGGAAGGCGAGCCTTTCTGCGAGGTCTTTGTCTTTTACAATAACGGCTCCACCCACAACATCGGAATGACCTCCTAAATATTTTGTGATCGAATGGACTACGACATCCGCGCCCAATTCAAGCGGGCGTTGAAGATAGGGTGTGGCAAAAGTATTATCGACGACCAGTAGAGGATTGTTTTCATGCGCGTGGACAATTTCGGCCACGGCGCGCAGGTCTGTGATGCGGAGATAGGGATTGGTGGGCGTCTCAAGCCAGACGAGCCGCGTGGATGGAGTCATGGCCTCAGCGACAGATTCAGGATCGGTGGTGTCAGCAAACGTAAAGTCCAGGTTGAAGCGCCGGAGCACTTTGTCGAATAGACGGAACGTACCGCCGTACACATCATTGCCTGCCAAGACGTGAGCATCCGCACTTAATAGACGAAGGACGGTATCCGTTGCTGCAAGTCCAGAGGCGAAGGCCAACCCGTGCCTCCCACCTTCTAGAGCGGCGAGACAATCCTGCAAGGCTTTGCGCGTGGGATTCATCGTGCGCGAATATTCATATCCCTGACGCGGCTTCCCGACGCCATCCTGCCTATAAGTGGATGTGAAATAAACGGGTGTCATCACCGCGCCGTTGTTCGGGTCGGGTTCCTGCCCGGCATGGATTGCAAGTGTTTCAAATTCCATTCAATCTCCGTATGTAAATTTTGTTTTCATGCTCTCTTCGCCGTCTTCGGCGAAGGATCAACAAGGATAATTCCCTTTGAAAACCACTGCCGAGAACAGCAGCTGGAGCAAAATGTGCTCCCTGTAAATTTTTCTGGCGATGTGTTGTCTGATTAACGATTACAATTATCCATTATACGAGGAAACATGACAAAAACGCTTTTGGCGGTCCTGGCTCATCCAGATGATGAAACGTTCGGACTCGGCGGCACACTGGCACTCTATGCTCGTAAGGGATACAACACATACTATCTTTGCGCTACGCGCGGCGAAGCAGGAACTGTTGACGAAGAGCATCTGCGCGGTTTTTCATCTACTGCCGAAATGCGAACGGATGAATTAATGCGCGCGGCAAAACATCTCGGTTTGAAAGATGTATTTTTTCTAGGGTATCGTGATTCGGGGATGCCTGGTACGGAGGAAAATAAACACCCGGATGCACAGATCAATCATTCGGTTGATGAAGTAGCCGGGCGTGTTGTCAAATATATTCGTGAACTCAAACCAGATATCGTATTGACTCATGATCCGATCGGTGGATATAAACATCCTGATCATATTCACATTCACAAGGCAACCAAACTCGCTTTTGAAAGAGCCGACGATGCCTCCTTCCACCGGGAGGCTGGAGCGCCGTTTAAACCGCGTGCACTTTATTATCAGGTCTTCTCCCGCAGGATTTTGAGGTGGATGGTGCGGTTCATGCCCATCTTTGGAAAAGACCCAACAAAATTTGGTCGTAATAACGACGTCAATTTGCTTGAACTTGCGGAAGTGAATTTTCCAATCCACGTACGTTTGGATATTCGGCCTGTCAGTGACATAAAACGGATTGCCAGTGCACAGCATGCTTCGCAGGGTGGAACACAAATACGGCGCGGTTGGATGGGCTTGATGTCAAGGATATTTGGTGAGCGTGAAGAATTCATGCGCGCCTATCCACCAGTTGCAAATGGAAATTACAAAGTTACGAATGATTTGTTTGATGGTATTATGATGAACGAGTCATGACTGAATCTGCTCCTCTTATGCAAAATCCTCATGGTGGACAAACTGTCCGTATGGCAGGCGAACCATTAGATCAAGCCCAAGCCGCGATGCTCATGGTGCATGGGCGCGGCGCCAGGGCGGAAGATATTTTGATGTTTGCAAAAGAATTAGATCAACCAGGCTTTGCCTACCTCGCGCCGCAAGCTGCTGGAAATACCTGGTACCCCAATCGCTTTCTAGCCCCCCTTGAGCAAAATGAACCTTGGCTCTCTTCCGCTCTATCTTTTGTTGGGGAGGTATATGACCAAATCGTCAATGCAGGCATTCCGCCTGAACGCATTATGCTTCTTGGCTTCTCACAGGGGGCCTGCCTGACTCTGGAATTTTCTGCTCGGAATGCACGGCGCTATGGTGGAGTCGTGGGACTCAGCGGCGCTTTAATTGGTCCTGATGACACGCCGCGCGATTACAAAGGATCTCTTGAAGGAACGCCTGTCTTTCTCGGATGCAGCAATGTAGATATCCATGTCCCCAAGGAGCGTGTCAATCAAACGGCCGAAGTCATGCAAAAGCTTGGCGGAAATGTGACTGAGCGTCTGTATCCAAATATGGATCATAGTGTTAATCAAGACGAAATTAACTTTGTACGTGGTATGATGCAATCTCTCATAATAAGTTCGTAAAATTCTTTTCGCCTGGATGAGTAGAGGCCTGTGGCTTAATGGATCAGTTTCGCTACGACTCTTATGCTCAGGAAATAATCTTCGGTGTCGGCTCGCTCAATCACTTAAGCGAGGTGGTTGATCGCTTGGGCTGCCAGCGATTGATGCTTTGTGCAAATCATTCTTTGCAAGTGAATGGGCACGTCAGTTTCGTTGAGAACAATTTGGGGGAGCGTCTGATTGTAATCTTTGATCAAATTCAACCCCATGTTCAAGATATTCAATTTGATGAAGCCCTTGCCCTGGCTGTCGAAAATAACATAGAAGCAATACTTGGAATGGGCGGGGGAAGTTCAATTGGGATGGCAAAAGCCGTCTCTGCAGCACTTGGGAAAGCTGCACATACTGACGTTCCTGTCATCGCGATTCCCACAACCTATGCAGGGTCGGAAATGACGCCTGTTTACGGAATTACACATACAAAAGAAGAGCCACCGCAAAAGCTCACCTTCACGAATCCGAAAATTGTTCCAAGGCTTGTTATCTACGATCCGACTCTCACCCTTGATTTGCCGCCTAGGATAACCGCTTCTTCAGGTGTCAATGCATTAGCTCATTGTATCGAGGCACTCTACTCAATCAAGCGTAACCCTATATCCACCGCCGTAGCAACAAGTGGAGTACATCACATCTTCAATGCCCTCTTACAGTGTTATACACATCCGGATGATCTGGCAACGCGCACTGAGATGCTTTTAGGGTCTCATCTCGCGGGATTGTCGCTTGCAAGTGTGACGATGGGATTGCATCATGGTTTGTGTCACGTGTTGGGTGGGACGGCCAATGTCCCTCATGGAATCGCGAACAGTATCATCCTGCCTCATGCCATACGCTTCAACGCAGAGGTAACCGCCACGCAGCTATTGCCGGTCGCGGCGGAGATGGAAATTCCCATCGTCGGGCTGAAGCCAGTGATCGCCATTGAAGCGATGGTACAAAAACTATTCCACTATATCAGTCAGTTGCATCTTCCACAGCACTTGCGCGATGCGGGCGCCGGACTGCAAGAATCAGATTTGCCGTATCTGGCAGAGATCGCCTTTCAGAATCGGACCGTACAAAATAATCCCAAACCTATTACAAACGAAATGCAGCTTGCAGAATTACTGCGAGATGCCTGGTGAAGAAGGAGGTATAGGAATACAAAACGTAGTGTCGAATCCAATTTGTGAATTCTGCTCAATAGATCAAAAAGAGAAATAACCATGCCCTCTGCTAACTCTGTAGATCAACCATCTGCCCAAGGTGTGGAGGTGGAATGGGGCACCGACGTTTCGGTTGACTGGGGCGGGAAGTGGCGCGCCACTGTGAAAGACGGAAAGTTCGCAGCCAAACCGACTGATAATTTCGAGGGTTGCAAGGCGGTCTTCAGCTTCGATCCATCAGATTTTGTGCTCACTGCATTCCAACGTTTTGATGGCGTCACGGCCACAGGCGACCCTGAAAGGATAGAGAAAGTGCGTAGGTTGTTCTTTAGAATCTAAAAATTCAGACCCTAAAGGTTTTCCTTGCAAACCAAGATGTGATCGATAGACAGGTTCTCCATACAAATTTCATGATCGATTTGAATTAAAAAACCTTTAGGGTCTGTGTATGCGGAGAAATAATCATGACTGTGATTCAAACTCAGGGAGTTCACCACATTACTTTTGTTGGTTCCAATCGTCAAGCCATCATTGATTTCTATCAGGGTGTATTAGGTATGCCGCTCATATTCGAGCAGCCGAACCTGGATGTTCCAGATGAGTTGCACCTTTATTTTGACCCGGGTGATGGGCGGCTGATCACATTCTTCGTTCGTCCGACGCGCGTCAATGACCCGACACCTAACCCTCAGAATATCGGTAATTTGCACCACATCGCTTTCACGGTTTCGCGTGCAACGTACACACAAGTAGCTGCACGTTTGCAAGAGCTGGGTATTCAGAACACCGGTCCAATTGATCGCGGATTCATGGATTCGATCTACTTTCGTGATCCCAACGGTCAATTGCTTGAGATGGCCTGCTTCAAGTTTGTCCCGCCCGAAGGACACACCCTCGCCGATGTGTTGAGTGTTGCTCATCGCCTGCGCGTCCAAAGTGGAGATTATGCGATCGCCGATAAACACCTCGCCGACGCGATTGCTGAATTAACTGCGCAAAAAGTTTCAGTTGCATAATAAGAGTAGTAACAACTTTAGTCGTTTGTTTCAAGGCGACTGCACCTGTCCTGACGGACGGTATCAGGAAAGTCGCCACTACGAATAACCTTGTAAAAATGGTTTCTGCTGAGAACGACGCGCGTCGGGCCGGAACCATTTGAGTTTTTGATCTCGATCAGCCTATTCCTGCCGTCAAACCTCTTATCCAGACGACCTTTTCTCGTGTGGGTATAGAGTCGATTACAGAGTTGGCTTTTGCAATGGGTGCGGACACTTTGACAGAAGTTAGCAAATGATTTGAGATGGGGCGTCGATGTTATGTTTCTCATGTTGAGTCTAAAATTGTAGCTTACGGCTGGATGAGTTTCGATGAAGAATTCATTGGAGAGCTAAACCTACCTTCTCAGTTTGCTTCCTGGAGAGGCTTACATCTGGAATTGCGCCACACTGCCTGCTTTTCGAGGTAATCATCTCTACAGTTCACTCCTCACCTACATTCTTGAAGATTTGATGACTGAGAAATTGCATCGTGTTTGGATTGGCGCTGACCTCGAGAATCTTCAATCGCAACGAGGTATCGCCCGCGCCGGATTTCTATATGTAGCCGATCTTGTGGTTGCTCGAGTTTGGACACTAAGATAGGTGTGGGTACAAGGGCGGCCTGATATTCCAAAAAGTCTTGTCGCGGAGGCTCGCCGCGCGTTTTTGAATAGCCGCGACAAGGTCTGGCTTGATACGTAAGCTTCAGCAACCAGCGGATAAATTTCTTTTGAATGCGCAATTAGTTCCTCAGAGGGGCTTGTAAATATAGAATGAATGTTCTATAATTGATTTATCGATCCGTCAAATTAGACCTTGAGAGGAGATTGCAATGTCCAAACGCAATATTGTCCATGTGGAAATCCCTGCTGCGAACGTCCCGGCCGCAGGAAAGTTTTATCAAGATCTGCTCGGTTGGAAAATTCAACATGACTCTCAATTGAATTACTCCATGTGGGAGGCAGGTGATGGGACCGGAGGTGGTTTCCCGGAAGTTTCAGATGAGGCTCCGGCCGGACATGTGCTGGTGTATATCGCAAGTGATGACATCGAGTCCGATCTAAAAAAGGTGGAGGAGTTAGGCGGCAAGGTCATTCATCCGAAGACTGAGATTCCACAGATGGGTTGGTATGCATTTTTCCAAGATCCCACAGGGAATGTGCTTGGACTGTACACAAGCATGAACCCTGCAAATAATTAGCACGATAAAGATTATTTCGGACCATCCCAACTCCGAGTTCAGGAAGAACTTGGAGTTTTTCGATTCCAGAGTACCCCATGCAGGCAGTAAAATTACCTTATGTCCCTGCCTCTCGCGTTTATCCATGAACTAAGGAAACATTTCACAGACGAAATCCGTGCAGACACCACCTCTCGCATTCTTTACAGCACCGATGCATCCATCTACCAAATCGAGCCACTGGGGGTTGCATTTCCCAAAATTCAGGAGGATTTACATGCGGCAATGGAGCTCGCCGCGAAATACAATGTCCCTATTTTGCCGCGCGGTTCAGGGACATCTCTTGCAGGGCAAGCAATCGGTCATGCTCTAATACTTGATTGTTCGCGCTGGCTAGATCGAATCATTGAGATCAACCCCGAGGAACATTATGCAATTGTTGAGCCTGGTGTGGTTCTATCTCATTTGAATAATGCAGCCGCAACACATGGATTAATGTTCGGTCCTGACCCCGCTTCGGCGGAGCGCGCGACGATGGGCGGTGTGATCGCTAATAATGCCACAGGTGCACACTCGATCCTGTATGGCATGACGGCCGATCATTTGATTTCCGCAGATGTAGTCATGGCCGATGGAAGCCTTGGAACACTTGGCGAGAGAAGTACCCTGGACAACCCGTTGATCTCCAATCTCCATTCTTCTGCTTTGGAAATTCGCGAAAAATATGTAGAAGCGATCACACAAAACTGGCCGCGCACATGGCGTAACTCGGCGGGTTATCGTTTGAATTATCTCTTGCCCTGGTCACCGTCGAAGCCGTCGCAGTGGCATGGAGACTATCCTGCTGTCAATCCTTCCCATTTGAACCTTGCTCCATTGCTGGCCGGGAGTGAAGGCACGCTTGCCGTGATTCGACGGGCGAAAGTAAATCTCGTCCCAAAGCCAGCGCATACGATTCTTGCAGTTCTGTCTTATCAAAATATCGCCGAGGCCTGTGATGATGTACCGCGCTTATTAACCCATCATCCATCTGCAATCGAGTTGATCCCGCAAATGATTTTGCGCGCGGCGCGTAGCATCCCTGCGTATGCGCGTCAGATGGGGTGGGTGACAGGTGACCCTGCAGCGTTGCTCGTCGTTGAGTTTAGCGGCGACCAGCCTCAGGCGTTGAAAGAGGCGGCGCGCAAGGTCGGTGATATCCTGACGGTCGCTGAGTCAAAAGAAGATCAGGCTCGCATTTGGAACATCCGCAAAGTTGGCTTGGGACTCATCGATTCACGCCCGGGCGCTGCGCGTCCGATCGCATTCATCGAAGATTGCGCGATTCCTGTGGATCGTCTCGGGGAATTTGTGCGCGAGGTGGAAAGGGTTATGCAGTCGCATGGAACGTATGGAGGGATATATGCACACGCTTCGGGCGGATGTCTGCACATTCGTCCTGTATTGGATGTACATACCCGTTCGGGGATTCAATCTTTGCGATCGATTGCCGAAGCGACTCTCGCACTTGCATTACGTCTCGGTGGCTCGATGAGCAGTGAACATGGGGATGGAATCGCGCGCGGCGAGTGGCTGCAACAAACCTACGGGGCTGACTTGATCGAAGCCATGCGGACACTGAAACGGGCTGCAGATCCCGAAAATTTACTCAACCCTGGCAAGTTATTCGACGCGCCGAAGATGGATTCACAATTACGATTTGATATAGACAATCAAACACGAACATGGCCGCCCTCATTGGATTTTTCGCGCAGTAAAGGTTTTGTCAGTGCAATTGAATTATGTAACGGACAGGGGCTTTGTAGAAAAGATAGTGGTGTAATGTGCCCGTCGTTTCAGGCAACGCGGGAGGAGATGCATTCCACCAGAGGCAGGGCGAATCTGTTGCGGGCGATGATAAGAACTGGGAACGGTAATTTGGAAACTATCGATAGTGTTCATCAAGCACTTGATTTATGCCTCGCGTGCAAGGGATGCAAAGCGGAATGTCCATCGGGCGTAGATATGGCGAAGCTGAAATATGAATTCGAGAATCAATATTACAAGACTCATCGAAGGCGATTTCGTGATTATGTCTTCGGATATTTTCATATTACAGCAGCATTTGCTTCAGCGATTGCACCATTGTCGAATGCGTTAATGGAAGTATCTCTGATCAACCATCTGCTCTCAAAGATTTTGGGAGTAACGGCTCATCGTCCATTTCCGAAGTTTTCGAGCCGAAGAGCACAGGTCCCTGCCACTGAGATGCGGAGGCGCGGAGAAAGGATAATCTTTCTATCAGATCCTTTTTCACATTACGTTGAGCCGCAGGTGGAACAGGCAGTATTGGATGTCTTATATCAGTGTGACTACGATGTTTATGTATTGCCAGTGATCGGTGCTGGCGCATCCTTGCTTTCCAAGGGATTTATCGACGGAGCACGGCACCACGCGCGGCGGTTACTGGATGAGCTAAACCAGGTGGATCCTGATCATGAAGCAACAATTGTTGGGGTGGAGCCGCCTGAAGTCTATACTTTGAAACATGATTATATTGATTTGTTACCTGATCGTAGCGAAGAACTCACTCGGCGAGTTAAAAAGACCTGGCTGTTAGATGAGTTTCTCTTGAGATCCAAAGAATTCGAAGCTCTGCGCGTAGCCAAGATAGAGCAATTATCCAATAGCAGAAATATACAATCTACAAAACTATACTTTCATCCACATTGTCACCAGCGAGCAGAGGGGCCTGCACCAGATGGCATTCCTAGTGGAACGAATGCAACTCTGGAGTTATTAGGGGCGTGCGGATATGATGTGGAATTATTAGAAACAGGTTGTTGCGGCATGGCGGGCTCGTTCGGGTATGAAGCAGAGCATTATGAACTCTCGATGAAAATTGGGGAGTTAAAGGTGTTTCCAAAACTAAGAGAAAAGAAGTTAGAGAGTAATGATTTGTCTGTTGTATCTACTGGTGCGGCATGTAGAATGCAGATCGAACATGGGACAAGGATAAAGGCAAAACATTCGATTCTCATGGTGCAAGCAGCACTGGCGGCAAATCAATAAAGATCTCGGAAGAGACCTTTATTGGTAGAGTAAATAGATTTGCTTTTGTAAATTGTTTCAAATTTATGGCACGCCGACTCTGAGTTGGGTATCGAGGTCAAGATTGTTATACCAGGGGAAGAGATAAGTGTTCGACAGTTGCGATTGTGGCAAGCCCATCATCTCGGCAAAACTCGTCCAGGTGGTGCCTCCATCCGGGGTGTAAGCTACTCGAAGAGAAGCGATGATCGGAACCCCACCTGAGCTTTGGATCACCACCGGCCCACTGTCCAAACTTGGATAGCTGATGCGCTGGCTGGCATTGGGAGCTAAAGAATAGGTGCCTTTGAGCACGCCATTGATGGTGACAGTGACGGTGGTAGGCGAAGTGCCGACATTGCCAAAGCGGAGCTGGGAATTGTGATGGACATTGTCATAGGCGGGGAAGGAGTAGCGGGTGCTGAGGGAACTGCTTGGCAAGCCCATCATTTCCGAGAAATCGGTCCAGGCGGTGCCATTGTGATACGCTACTCGCATGGAAGCGATG
>Ga0081539_10002752_pt1 | contig 23669 bp, 24 predicted proteins | sample TabmetS4T2R2_FD_71023 | JGI IMG/M metagenome (GOLD analysis project Ga0081539, IMG submission 71023) | Tabebuia heterophylla rhizosphere microbial communities from the University of Puerto Rico - S4T2R2 | ecosystem: Host-associated > Plants > Roots > Rhizosphere ...
GTGTTATACCACATAAAGGACGTTATGTTGCACAAAGAGGATTCATATCAATGTATTCATTGAGCCTGGGCTTTGCGTTAAATAGAGTGGAGATTAAAAACTATCTTAAAGGAATGAAAATCAATATAGACATTACAAGAATTATAGTTACACAAATATCTTCGCTGCTAAAACTTTTAGGCAACACATTTTGAGACTCCTTTGAATAGAAGCCTCTTTCTCTTAATATGGAGTTAGTTTGGCGAGCCAATTCCTCAAGCCTAGTAAGTAGCTGATACAGAAAGAGTGTAGCGCCGGTAATACGTGACCCGACCCACCCACGCGATCTGTAGGCAAGCCTACTTTTGTTCTTTGAAGTGGCCCATGCTGTTCCTATTATCCGTTCAACTGAACTAATTGAAATGTAAAAGGTGAAAATGACTGTAAAGTAAGCCTGCTTAAGGCGACGAAAATATAAAAATCTACTGAGAATTAGGACATCAGACGAGTTAAATAACCTAATACCTCTAGCAGCTAACGCGAACAGCAAGAAAATGAGGATGTCTTCGCCAGTGATCGCCTTGCCAATAAAACTAATAATTCTCCTCAATCCCAATAGATCAATAGATTGTTCTAAGGAAAAAATCCCATAGGCACTTAAGTAGGTAAGAACTATGCCGGTGATGAATATTAAGAGCCATCTTATCGTTCGCGCCATGCCAGAGGGACGAAAGTCAAGGCTCTGGCAAAATATAATGATTAAGAAAATTAAGATTAGATAATTGATGTAATGAAGTCCATAATATCTAAGTAGAAGCGCCATCGTGCCAGCAAGTAAAGGGATAGCAACCAAGGCTAACTTTACAAAGGGCTGGCGTAAATTGCCACGTCGCTCTTGTTGAAAGTCACCCTTGATTATTCTATCGAATATTTGTCTGGCGTTTTCTTGCATCGCTTAACAATATCAGTCAGGTATTCCTAACCTAAGTGACAATACGGTTCTTATCGGGCGATTGGTCGTAATAATTGTTACATACCAGTCCCTCATTCGGACTCGTTCAAGTATAAATTCAGCCAATTTCTTTTGAAAAGTATCGGAAAGATTAGCAAATGGCTCATCCAAAATAGCTAAGGCAAGGGACTTAGGTAGAGAGGCAAAAGCTAATACTTTTTGCTGTCCATATGATAGTTCAGCCCTTGGAGATTCAGCATCAATCCCTAGCTGTGCTAATAGCTCAAAGCGTTCCTCAGCCTCTTGTCCTGAATAGACACTTTCAATCTCCTTGCGAACGGTTCTTTCTGCTACAAAAGATTCGGGTTCGGCTGGAAGAAAAAACGAATTCACATTAGAGCGGAGTCGTTTGATATTCGATTTTGGAGGGAGATCGCCGATTGCTTGTGTGTTCAGATCAGGTATCGTTCCCTCTGCATAAATGCGTCGTAAGAACTTAAAGGTTGGATTAATACTAAAATCTCCTGCCATGAATCTAGCTATAAGGGTTTTCCCGGCTCCATTATCTCCATACAAAAGATTTATACCTTCGTGAACCTTCATTGGCCCAGCACTTGTAATCACGTCTTTTCCAGAGATGATTTTTATATCTATCTCATCATCTGTAAAGGGTTCGCCTGTTCCATGAATACACCTAACACCATTTTGGGGTAATTCATCGAAATTTTCTGACCGTTCCCTTTCTGCCTTAAACGAATCACTACTAATGAAGAGAGAGGAAAACAGTTCACTTTGGTGAAGAAGTTCTTGGACCGATTCCTTCATTTTCTTAACTTGTCTAGTTTTAACTGAAATATTTCGATTGACCCTTTCAGTCTGGTATTGCCGTGTAATAGTTTCCTCATCAGATAGGAGAATCTCCTCATCAGTGGTGTGCAAGCTCATCAATACATACTTGCCAGAAGCGTGATTCTTAAGAAACCTAATAGCCTTTGCCGCAAACTTCCTACTCAATCGTGCTAGTGGCTCATCAAGTAGAACCAAGTCGGGCTTAGTGAGAATAGCTAAGGCGACAGCTAAAACTTGTTTTTCCCCTGAACTTAATTGGCTGGGCAAACGTGAGAGTAAGTTCTCATGAATATCAAACTCATTACGGAGAAGCTTAACTATTTCGCTTCTGAAAGACTCGCTGCTATATTGACTGTCCGCAAAAACTAAACGAATCTCATCGGATATTTCACTGCCTACATAATTATAATGTGGCTCCTGACGAACAACTGAAACTTTCCTGATTGGTCTAGCTATTGAAGTTGTAATTTTGGAGCGTTCCACTCCTTTTATTGACCCAAGCACCGGATGCTCAAAAATAAAAGACAAGGTAGATAAAAGCATGGTTTTGCCACTTCCATTTTCTCCCGTTAGAAGTTCAACCTGTCCTTCTTCACATTGAAGCGCGCCCGTTAGCTGAAAAATTTTGTCAGGATGAAGCATTACTCGTGCGCTATCTAAAGTCACTGATAGACTCATTTGTGAGGTTCCTTCTCCTTTGAGGTTTGCTCAGGTAAAGCAATAATCTCTCCTGTTTCATCTATAAGTAATGAGGTTTCATCTTGATCTCCTGAACCAACTTGAGAACGAATGATAGCTACGATGTCGGGAGGATTATCTGGAGGTATTATGCGATACACAATGTATGCAATAACAATGGAGAAAAGGAAATGAACTGGAGCAGCAACCATTAAAAGTTTCGCTATGCCGCTAGCAGAACCAGGCACCATAATTGCGAAGATCACCCAGAAGATGAAGAACCCAGTAATAGTAATTGCTAAGTGTCCGAGAAGAATATTCCAATAGCGCAAGTTCTTAGTACGTAGCCCCGTAGCAAGATCAAAGCTAAGTCCTGCAAGAATGAAAAGGGGTTTCAGCGGTGAGGGCGGCCCTAAATACGTTGTAAAAATAGCTACCATACCAGTTACAGCATACATCGCAGTTACCGAAAACGGGCGACGGAGTACTAGCTTATTTAGCGTCACCATTAATGCTACAAAAGGAGTGGCGGCTGTTACATTGGCACCTGGAATAGGGAATGGTTCTAGTGCGCTCCCACCGAAAGCTAGTGCAACGCCAAAGATCACTGTCCAGATAATCTTAAAAATGCTCTCCTGAGATAATGGTTTATCCTGCATATAACATTAAGCTCCTTCCTGAATTTACAGTCTTTACTATGCAGTTACAGGAATGTATAGAAGAAGAGTCGTAAGCGCCAAGGTGAAATGAGATGGTGGGTTGTTCTAGCATAGAAAGTCTTTGAGTAAAATAAGGACAGCTAAAAGCTTCTATGCTAATGGCGACTAAATGTCAATACTTAGCGTTACAAGCGCAGTCTACTTCATAAGGCATGGGCAGGGAGTCCAGAGGGGCGCATCGCCCTCTGGCAATGTGCGGGGCGAATGCCCTGCACATCAAGGCGTAACGAGAAGGGCGATGGTCTGACTCTCGCCCTTCTCGCTTTAGTTCTCTTGCCCTACTCGCTCGCTGGCTCGCCCTCGGCGCTCTCTTGGGAGTTCCGGCCAAGAATGAAGTCGGCGGCTCGCTGCGCGGCGCTGGCCGCTGTTACGATCAAACGGGCATCACCCTTCAATGCTCCAAGCCATCCTTTCAAGTACGCGGCTGAATTGTCGAGCGTGCTTTCAATTCCTGCCTCCGCACAAAGGAAGGCGCTGCCAAGTTCGGCTACAAGCTCCTCGCGCGAGTAGTCGGCAGAGCCGAACGCGGCAAGCCTGCTGCCAGCTACGCCCGCGCGGTTAAGGCGCGACTCATGGCCGGTCGAGTGCGTCAGTTCGTGGAAGGCTACCGCGTAGTAGTTCTCTGGCGTGTCGAACGTCTCCGGGCGCGGCAAGTTTACATAGTCACGCGCCGGCGCATAGTAGGCGCTCGGCTCGTCGTGCTGGATCGGCGGGCGCTGCGGCATCGCTTCAACGATGCGCGCGGCTGTCTCTATCGGCGTGAATGGCCGTTCCTCCGGCGGTGGCGGCAAGTGCTTCTCTAAGCCATCGGTCTGCTCCACGTTGAAAACTCGGTAATAGCGGAGTATCGGCGGGCGTCGTTTGGTCTGCTCGCTGCTCGCTGCCTCGTCCGTCTCCTTCTGGCCGTCAAAGAATTTCCAGAAGATGACAAGCTCAGATTTAGCTCCCTTCTTCACTCGCCCTTTAAGCTGCTGCACCTGATTAAAGGTTAGCCAGTAGGGAGAGGCGAAAGAAGTAGAGCCAAGTAGCAGAGCATTAACGCCCCGATATGGCTTCTTGCTGATGAGGTTGCGGGGGCTGTCGCCCCCGCGCCACGTCTTACGCCAAGGGGCTGTGCCCTCTTGTAGTAGCGTAATGACTCTCTCGGTGACGATGGAGTAAACGTCGCTCATTGTGCGTTTACCTCCTTCGCTTCAAGCATCGCCGCCAAAGCTCGCGCGGCGTTGTAGGCCGTGCGGCAAAGGTCGCTCATCTCGTGCCAGTCGAGATCATTAAGATTCTCGATGTTGTGCAGGATGCCGGAGACGTGGCGCGCATCTCTGAGCGCGTCGGCTAACTGCTCGCGGTTGACGATGATTGCCTGTGTAAAGTCCAGCGTGGAGGGCTGGCGCTCGATTAGAGTAAGCGCCCGCTCGGTTGTCTGCGGTTGGGTGGTGGTGCTAAATTCTCTCATCTTCGATTTCCTTTCTTCTCGGAATGGGGTTGAAGTGTTGGGCTAGGAAGCGTTGACGCGCTTTCCTAGCCCCTTTCATTACGCTGCCATCTGCTGCGAATGAATCTGTGCTTGTGCTCGCTCGGCGGCGATCATTACGTGAAGCCCTGCGGCTGCTGCCAAGTGCTTACAGACCATGTGACGGATGCCTGCCTTACAGTCACAGTGTCCATATCGCTTTCCTACAGTCACAAAAAAATTCACAACGTACTGTGCTCCGGTCGCTCTATTGGTAACGCGGTACTGCCGATAGATGCTCGTCCGCTGCACTAGCAGGTTGCTCGCCTTCGCGCGCTCGATTGCCTTACTCAGTTGCTCGGCGTTCAAGAGTCGAATCATGGTTCAAGGTCTCCCTTCGGGTGGATTTGAAAAGCGTTTCCCCTTGCAGCGACAGAAGGCGCACGGCTGGGCGCTCGGACGCGCACCCGCAAGGGTCGGAACGAAGTGAAGAACCTGAAGCGGAGTGAAACGGAGCGGAAGGTTGCGCGGACGGGCTGGCGTGCGACGATGGAAGCGAAAGGGAGTAGGAGAGAAGATTTCGGCGGGAGCGTGAGCGGACGCCGCAGCCTTATTTGCCTTATAATGGTGGTGAATGAAATGTTGAGGATTTATATCTATGAGTGTGATTGGAGTCTGTAAGTTATGTCAGAGGGCGAGTGTGGAACTGCGCGATAGCCATCTCTTACCAAAGGCGGGTTATCGGCTAATTACCAAATCTCAAGGTGGCGAGGCCCCAATTCTAATAAACCCTGAAATTGCTATAAGCAAGGATGAACAGGTACGCGCATATGTTTTCTGCAACGACTGTGAAGACCTCTTCAACAAGAATGGTGAATCTTGGGTGTTGAAGAACTGTTACCGCGATGGAAAAGGGTTTGCCCTTAAAGATGCTTTAGATGCAGCGTTGCCGGAATATGACGATGGGAAACTGAAGGTGTACGCTACAGCGAGCATCCCTAATATAGATGTATCGAAGTTGGTTTATTTCGCTGCTAGTATCTTCTGGCGGTCATCTGTTTATAATTGGAAATCTGGAAAACGCGCTCTGGTACTGCCGACACTTGGACCAAAATATAAAGAACAATTCCGCCAATATCTTCTCGGTGTCGAGGGGTTTCCTGAAAGGGCTACGCTATGGTTGAGCGTCATTACTGAGAGTCAGTTATGGAATTACTTCACTTTTCCATACGGCAGTAAAAAAGAGGACTACTGGCAATACCATTTTCAATTCTTAGGCTTTGTGTTCACTCTCCATCTTGGAAACCTTGTCCCTAGAGAATACCGCCAGTTCTGTTTGGCCCATTCGCCGCAGCACTTCATCGCAATGAGCAAGGCCGCAGATAATATGGTTCTTGTTCATGGGGGAAAGGTTCAAGTTAAGTCGAGGCCGGTTGGCTCGCTTGCAGAGTGGTTGAAAAAGCCTGAGTCATTACTGTAAGTTTCACTCATACTCAAGAAACCTGTGGCGGCGAGCCTTGAACATCACGCCAGCATCATGCGGGCGCAAGTTCTAATGACCTGGCTGCTCCTAACGCGCTCGCGCTCGCCGTTCGTGGCGGCTCGTCATAATAGCTCTTGGCAAGCCTCATCGGGTGACGATTGCCTGTTCTGATGATTGCTTCATTCTCTCCGATTCGCATTACTTCATCGGGCGTTAGTAGCGGTCGCCGGTGCTCCGTCCTGCTGCGCGACTTTGAAGAGACGGTATCAAATACACCTGAGTGATTCGTGCTCTCGCGCTCTACAACTACGGTCGCATCTCCCAACATTCGGCTGACGTATTCGGCGGTCTGCACGTCCAGGCCGTGAAGCGCGATCTTCGTCGCGCAGTTGGTGATGATCGTCTGCGCGTTCGGTCTGCCGTATCGCGCCTCAAGCTGCGCGAGTGACTGTACGCCTATCCATATCGCAACACCGCGACCTCTGGCAAGGCTGATCGTCGTCGGGAAGTCTGGAATAGTGCCGATGTTGGCGAACTCGTCAAGCATCATCGTGATGGGTACACCTTGCACGCCTGCCGGCACTTCTTCGCCCGCGACCTGCTCAAGCAACACGGCAAAGAATAGGCTCGTTAGTGGACGGAGCCGCGCTATATCCTGCTCGCGTAAGCACCAATAGAGGGCGACGGGCTGCCGGCGCAGCTCTCCGAAGTCGGGCGGCTCAAAGGTGGCGCTCGTAAAGCGCGCTACCTTCTCGTCCCTCATAAACTGAAGTTTCGAGGCGACGGCGGGAACGATTGAACCTTTAATGCGCGGGTCGGTCTGCGAAAAGATAATGGCCTGCTCTCTGGCCGTCTCCGACGGTGACTCTAGTAGCTGCTCTAGTAGTTCCTCTGGCTTCTGGCGCGTAAAGAGTCTGTAGGCCGTCAATGGCGTAGGGCTGTGCAGCGTGCTCGTGTGGGCGAAGATCGCGGCGAGGTACGCGGCCTCCGCGTCAATCCAGAACTGATCGGTCTTGGCCGTGTTGCCGCTCTCCATCACGGCGCGAGCGCAAAGCTCGGCTATTCGCGCATCCCTGCAAAGCGGTATCCAGTTAAAGCCCTCGCTCGCGTCTGGGTCTGCCGGAGCAAAACGGCGTGCTCGACGATGAAAGCCGCTCGTGTAGGTCCATAGCTCTGATTTTGGATCCGTCACCACAAGCGACGTGTGGCGCGCGGCGGCGCAGTTGGGTAGAAAGTAGCCCCTGCTCTTACCCGTCCCGCTCCCGCCTAAGATGATTCCATGCTGCGCGGTCGCCAGTCGCGGCAAGGCGACGACTCCCCTTCCCTGCCCTCCCTCGGCGCTTAGGATGAAGCTGCCGGGCTGAAGCTGATCCGCCAGCGTGGTCAACGTGGCTACTTCGCTCCGGGTCGCAAAGCGCGCCGTGCCGTGAAAGGCTGCGGGATCGTCCTGCTCGCTCCCGTTCGGTTTCGTCGCGGCGAGAATACCGACGATCAGCGCCGACCAGCCAAATACGGCAGACAGGGCGCACGCCACAAAGCCGATTGAATAGTAGTTGTCCCAAAGGTGCGGGTAATAATAGTTGGTGCTCCGTTGAGCTAGATAAATCCAGGTCAGCGGCCACACAAGGAAGCCTATTACTGCCGGAATAAGAATCAGAATGTGCTTTGAGCTTTTTAACTGCATTACTTCCCTGCTCGCTTCTATCGCCTGCGCTCGTGTATGCGCTCTCGATCACGTTCCCGCTCCTGCGTGCGCTCCGGCTGACGTTCTAAAGACTCTGAGGGGCGCGTCTCCCCGATGACGAATGCTTGCGCCAGGTCTTTCTTGATCTGCTCGCGCGTGCTGCCGTAGGTCGGCGCGTTTTGGTTCTCTTTGATGTAGTCGCGCTCCTCTTTGGTGAGGATGGGGCGCGGTCGCCCGCCGTAGCTCTTAACGTGCTGGTTCTCGGCCTCGCGCATGTAATACATCACACCTTGCAGCTCTTGGCGCTCGGCTTCGGCGTTCTGCCCTGTCTCTCGCTCCTTCAATCCGACCTGCACGAGTTTGACGAGATACTGAGCGCGCCAGCGCCCGGCGCTGATCCGGCGCGCTGCCTCGTCGCTTACCTGCGGCTGCCCGGCGACGGCGCGGGGCTGGGCTGCGCGCTCGTCGCTGGCGGAGAGTCCGCGCCCGTCGTCTGCGCCCCGATCTGGCCGCGCTGCTCGCGGTTGTACAGCTTGTTTTCTATCTGCTGCTCGATCTCTCTGACTTTCTCCGGCGGCATCCCTTCGGTCAGCACCCGCCACTTGGTTGCGTCCTCCTGGAGCGTCCGCGTCGGCTCCAATTTCCATGAGGCGAAGGACACGATTAAAAGCCCCGCTAACAAGACGCTCCCGAACATCGCGCCCGTGATCTTCCACAAGGTAATCCTGGGCTGCTCGTGCCACTCGTTCAGGTATTGCGCCAAGCGGTGAGTCTGGTTGCTGGTCTCCGCGACCTGGTTCATAAACTGCTCGCTGACCTGTTCGCTTCTTTCCTGCATCGCCTGTAGGTACTGCGCCCGCCTGCCCTGCTCCGCCGTTTGCTGGCGTGCGGCCTCGATCATCTGCCTGAGTCCGGCTACCAGCGGCTCGATCTGCGCGGCTAGTGCGTCCGGGCTGCTGGCCGCGCCCGGCTGCTGGCTGCTGGTTATGGCTTCGAGCAGCGACCTCATCTCTTGCAAGCTCTCGAATAAGGCTTCGAGCCGTTCGGCCTGCGCCTCGCCCTCTCGTCGTAGCTGGCTGTTCTCTGTTAGTAGCTCGTCGTTGATCGTCTCTAATTCCTGTTTGGTTGGCATGATTCAATCCGTACTGCTTGGCGTGCATCTGGCGGCGCTCCTGCACCTGGTTGCGCTCGCGCGCCGCGCGCTGCGGTCGCGGCGGCGGTTCTTCTCCGCGCTCGCGTGCGGCGCGCGACTCGCGCATCCACGCGCGCCATTCCTGTTTCTTCTCTAGGTGGTTACGTTCTAGCTCGCGCCCAAACTCAGCGCCGTAGATGCGCGCCCAACGCTCATCCAGTCGCCGGTGCGTGCGCTGGTCGAAATGCAGTTTCTTATCGTCCGTCCCTCGGGCGGCAATCTGGACGTGAACGTGCGCGTTGTCGGTGTCTCTGTGGATCGCGGCGATGGTGCGCGCCCTGGGGAAGTTCTCGGCTAGGTGCGCGTCCACCATCTCGCGTGCCTTCTCGTCCGTCACGTCCCGGTCAAAAGAGTAGATCGCCCGGTAGTGGGTGCGCTTCTCTCCCCCGCCGCGCTGCGGCCTCTCTAGCTCGTCCTCTTCGAGCTGGCGCGCGTACTCGCGCAGGTCTGCCGCGCGCTCCTTGTAGCTCATCCCGCGCTCGTCGTGGTCGGGGTGCGCAGCGTAGTCGGGCACGTTGCGCGTCCAGACTCGCTCCTGCTTGCCTTCCGTTGCGCGCTCGCGCGTGATGTAACGCGCGTGATCTCCTGCCGTGCCTGCGCGCCCTACCTTGATCGTGACGAATGCCCCGCCGCTCATCCCTTGAACTCCTGCCCGACTTCCGACAGCACGCGCTCGACCTCGCGCATGGCGCGGTCTAGTGCGGCCTGCGAGTAGCCCGTATAGCCCGCGTTCATCTGGTGCGCGATCTGGTTGATGTTGACTCCGATCTTGCGAACCTCGAACAGAAGGCGCTCGACGCGCTCACGCTCCGGCGTCTGGAGCATTACGCCGTCTTGCAGGCCGCGCTCGATGAGATACTTTGACAGAGACTTGTAGCCGAAGCTCTCCGCTCGTGCGTGTAGCAGCTCTAGCTCATCGTCCGAGGGCCTGACGGTGATCTTCGGCTTCTCTTTCTTCTGCTCTTTGTCTGGTTTGCGTGAGTTTACCCGTTTGCTCATTCGAGGACTTAGACCGTCTTTCTCTCCGCGTAAGCGGAGACAGGACGCCTAGCGCCGCAAGGCGCGGCGGGCGGCATTCTGTCTTGTCACTTGTAACGGAGCGTAGCGGAGTGAAAGTGACGGCAGAATGCGTATCCTGCCATCCGTGATAAAGCAGCCGGATAGGTGGCTACTCGCCTCTTGCGCTACTGTGCGCTACCATATCACGCACGTTTGATTTTGACTATCTACCATCGGAGAACATCACGAATGAGCAGCAATGAGGGGGCCAGCAAGAAGCGCGGACAGGGGCGGTTACTCGACAGGTTCACCAAACAAAAGCCTGCGTTCAGGCCGTACAAGTTCGATCTCTCGACTGACCTACACGAGCGACTAGAAAAGCTGGCGAGCGAAACCGGCATGACGAAAGAGGCTATCAACGATGCGCTCAACTACGCCGTGCGGTCGCTGGTCACTCGGCTGGAACGCGAGGCAAAGCAGGCGGGCGAGGGCTGAGTGTCATGGCGGACAAAAGACCGATCCTCATCTGGCGGCTCAGGGATGTGCCGGCAGAAGTCATCGAGACGCTGATCGAAGATGGCTTTATTGGCGATAAGGAAAGCTATCGGGAGTGGCGCGCTGGCAAAACGGGAGATGAGTTCCTCGTGCTTGTGCCTGAGTCTTACGCCTTCGATGATATGGATGTGGCTTCCGAGTTGGGGCTGAACGTCGCCATGACCGACGCCGAAGAAGAGAACCCGGATTGTGAAGAGTTCTCACATCTGCACTACGGGCGCGACGAGGCGGGGCTGCAAGTCGGCTATGACGGCTACGTGATCCCGGCTCTGACGGGGCGCACGGCCATCCCGACTATCGAGGCAGACGAGTAGCGAAGCTGGGGCGCGCTAATGCGAGCGGCGGCGAGCGTGCGCGCATCCGGCGAGCGGAGTACAAAAGGAAAGGCTCCCATGCTTCGGATAGGATCACTCGAATCACCGCCGTCACCCGACCAGTAAGACTCATCACTCTGGCGACCCGAAGGTAGCTGCCTGTTCCCATCGCATAAGATCATCATGGGACTGCCACTCGCTGAGATGCTTAGCCATAGCTACTAGTGACCGGACCATGAGGGACTCCATTTCGTTCACGTCCTGCTCCGAGATGTCGGTCCGCCCGGCGTGTATCACCTCGCTTCGCAGACCGTAATAGCGCTTCGCCTGCTTATAGATGGCCTGTCTCTCTGGCTGATTCCTCCCGATTAGGAAGGCCATCCGGCGGGCCTGTTTGTCGCCAGTCTCCGCCTTGTCATCGTTGTCGGTTAACAGTAGTCGCTCGGTAGCAGCCGCTAAGTTTAGCACCTTCTCGGGAGGGGCTGTGGCGACGATGGAGCGCCCCAACCAACGCATGGCTGTGATTACTACCCTCTCAAGGCCGTTGCGCTCTGCGTCCTGTTTGCCCAGTGCCTCGGATAAGACTTCAAAGGCGAAGTCGCGTTTCAACGCCTCTAATCTCTGGGGTGTTAGGGCATATGGTTGGAGGTTGCCGATACTCTGCCCGTTTAGGGAACTACCAGCCTCCTCGGCAAAGCTAAGACACGGGCGCATGACCCGAACGACATCTCCACGTAGGCCGATCTGCGCCCTAAACTCCCTCGGAAACAGAACATGGGTAAAGCAGCGGAATAGGTTCAACGACGCATCCACTTCAGCATCTACAAGCAATGGAAGCCGCCCCTCCTCCGCTCTGGCAGCAACCTCGGCATAGGTGGGCGCGCTCCCAAATAGGGAGCGCACCAGTTCTTGATTCAACTGCTTCTGCTGCTGGATGGCCGGTTCCGGCATGGGTGCCGTATCCGTGATAGCGTTAAGTCTGCCCACAGACTCTTCAAGAAACGCCGCCGAGTTAGGCCGGAATGTAACCCTACCCACACGCAACTCCGAGATGCCAGACAGGACAAGGCAGTCCACGGGCACGAAACTGCGCCAGTCCTTGACGAGGGCCCTTAGGCTCTGTAAGTGCTGCCGTATAGCAAGATTCAGATCCTCATCTGACACATCCTGATTCTCCCTGTATATGCCCAGTAGCGTGCCAAGCGCTTGGTTGATGGCCTTCCGGCTCACCTTGCCCCCTATGATGGCATCCTTATTCAGCTCCTCGACGTAATCTTCAAAGGCGTCGTACCCCTCATCTGCGATGTAAAAGCTAGGCCCGAGGTCTTCGGCAGGGTCAGGCCGCAGATCAACGGCTGGCTCCCCCTCCCATTGAATATGCAGCGAGCTATCTTGGCCTAGGAAGTGGCGTTCACGATTGCCTGCTCCCACATCGGCCCCGGCTGCGAGTCTGGTGTTTCGCAGGATATCGCGCAGTAGCTCACGAAGACGGTTCTTGTTCATTTAAGCCCCCGATCAAAATGCGTCCCTCTTAGGGAATCGGTAATTCTATGCCCTTGGCAGGCGACCACGATTGAAATTTATCTACTTCTCGTCCACGTCCCTGTTCTGACCTCAGCCTTATTCGATTCTGAGGATTGGGAATCATCAACATGTGGGGCTAAGCGTCGTCGTACTTCTTCTCGGTTTCGGGGTCGTGGCTGCATCGCTTCATCGCGCCGTTTGGGTGCTCTGGTGTGCGGATTCTGCGCCAACCCTTAGAGTCGCATAGCGGGCAAGCTTCGGTCGCAGCCTTCGTTTCTTTCGATTTGGCTGCCTGCTGTTTTCGCTCCCGCTCCTCTAAGTAGGCGACGGGCAAAGTGTAATTCCCTTCTATTGCGGCGATAAGCCACCCTGCGGCGTTTTTTTTCGGTTTTCCCTCACCTCGGTATGGATATGCGGCGATTTGCGCTTCTGCGGCTTCCCTATGGTCTTTGATAAGTTCTTTGGCTTTACTCTCCGCCACGCCAAGACTCGTCAGTCGAGAAACAAGGTTCTCATCCTCGGGCATAAGGATTTCGGCCCCGGACTCCGCCGCGCTTGGCAGTTCTAGCTGTTTCCCACTCCGCCGAGCTGTCCTGCCGAGTTTAAGTTGAGAAGCTTTGTGTTCGGCTCGCGCCTTCGGGCCTGGACCGTAAAGCATCATCCAGTCGGGTTCTCCGGTCTCCGTTCGCTGCTCTTGAAATTCGACCTTCGCCAAATATCCAGACTTCAGATGCGGCGAGTGAACCTTGTACATCTGCTTTCTCACGTGTTCCCAATCGAAATACCGAGTCTGAGGCGCGTAGGTGCAGTATTCCGAGTAAAGGAGCTTTGCATGTGGGTGGGTGTACTTGATGGCCGCGTACATACGGAAGCTTAGAAGCTCGTAGAAGCGTTGCGGTGCGGGTGGAAGCTCTTTCAGATAATCGTAATCCAGAGGACGGGTTGGAGCAGTGTTGATGATCTGCGCGAAAATATCATTCAGGACAAGGTACACCCCATCTGCTTTTGTGCCATCAGGGAATCGCTCGCCCCGGAAGAAGACACTATAGCGGGTAAAATCCGCCTCTACCGTCTGCTCCGTTCCGTTGGTTTGCTTGTAAGTGATCTTGGCCGTGATGCCAGCGAAAGCGTTTTGCCGGAGGGCTTTTTTTATCTCGTTCGTGTTCCTTTGGAGTCCGAGTGTGTTGGCGATCTCGTGGAGGCTTCCGAGTCTGAGTTTCTTCGGTACGGGCCTTCCCCCTTCGTCAATCTTCCGGTTAATAATCAGGGTGTCTAGCTTATAGGCGAGGGGGCCGGGTTGACCGTACTTGCTGTTGTGCGTGACTTCCCACTTGGTTCTTAGTTCCCCGCTAGGCTTATTCTCTCGAATTTCGATTGAGACGTTGCCCTGCTTCGCCAGTCGATGAATGGGGAACCGAGAGAGCGCCGTTTCAATGCGGATCAGGTCTTTGGGGATCAGCTCTAGTCCTTGCTCGCTCACTAACAAGCTCCCTTCGTAATGCACTCTAGCAGCAACAGCAATCTGTGTTGTTGTTGTCTTAAATAGTCAAACAAAGTCTAGCGTCCGATAAAGTCAATGCTTTACAGAATTTAGATCACAATTCCGCTCCCCAAATTATGAATAGCTGCTCCCGAAATTGTGAAAAGCCGCTCCTCAAATTGTGAAAAGCCGCTCCCGAAATTGTGAATTCCGCTCCCCAAATTATGAACACTTTAGGTTGGGAACACTAAAAAATTCGGCACTAAATATAGTGCCCCGTCAATGGAATCTGCTGCACACCGCTCCCCAAACTATGAACCATAAAGTCGGAATTGAGGGATTAAGGAAATACGGAAATCCTTAAAATGAAACCTATTGCACGGGAAAGTGTTTCTCTAGGAGTGCCTGTATCTCCTCCCTCATCTTTACCTTCTTCAAAGCACACTGGCTCTTAATTCTGGCGTGAAGCTCGGTCGGAATATCAATCGTGAATCGTGTAGTCTCGACCGTCTGGCCGTTCTCATTGCCCTTCCCTGTTACCCACTCGTCGGGCGTCGTAGCTTTCTGGCCTCGGGGTTTCACTCCAAAAGATACCTTCTTGGTCATCGTTCGATTAGCTCCATTACTTCTGTTGTCAGGGCCTCAATCTCCTGGCTCGCTAGGCTTCCTGGTTCGACTTCCAGGACCGTCTGCCCTCGGCCTGCACTCTCCGCAAAACTCACGCGCTGGCACACCTGAGACTTTAGTACGGGCAATTCGTATTCTGAGAGTGCTTCCGTCACGTCTCGCCCAATGGCAGTATTCACAATTTTACGATTAATAACAAATACGCTTTTAAGGTTTTCCTTAAAAGGCCGCACGTCGGTAACTAAATCTACGATTTCCTTAGCTGCCCACACGTCATAAGGCGATGGCTGAACAGGGATCAGTACAATATCGCTCGCCATAATCGCCGAGCGTGCCACGTCGTACACGCGCGGCGCTCCGTCAATTACCAGCAGATCATAGTCAGCCGCTAGCTTCGGCAGTTCCTTGTGTAGAGTCGCTTTTGGAAGCCCGATGACTGGAAATGCGTTTTCACCTTCTCGACTAGCCGCCCAGTCAAGGGCACTCCCCTGTGGGTCAGCGTCAACCATCAAGACCCGCTTACCTCGTTGGGCGAGGGCGGTAGCTAGATGAACGGCGAGCGTCGTTTTACCTACGCCACCTTTTTGGTTTAAGAGAGAGACAATCATTTTCCGGGTTTCCGGTTTTAAGGATTTAAGAATTCGCGGGGAATCGTAAGTATATTGCTTAAAAAAGTCAACATTTCTTTCTTGCAACTTGAAGCCCCTTTCTAGGTATATATACCTAGAAAGGGGCTTCAATAAAGCATCCGATGGTTTAGGTATATATACCTAAACCATCGGTACATTTACATGGGACGCATATTTGGTATATATACCAAATATGCGTCGTACCAAACTCGAACTAGCTACGCCTAAAATCCTAGAATTCTTCTGGACTTCTCCTGTGAAGGCTTTTAGGAAAATGCAGATCGCCGACATCCTCTCGTCTCACCGTAGCGAGTGGAGATTGCCTGCCGGAATGACTTTTACAAGCTTCCTGGAGTTTCTGATTGAAAGGGGTGTATTGCAGGAGATTACTATTCCGTCGGAGCACTATACCGACGAAAAGAGGTATATTCTAGGGAACGCATCAATCTATTCAATAGCACTATCCCTTAAACCTAAGTCCTATCTTACACACGGCAGCGCGGTCGTGCTTCACGGTTTGACTGACCAGATACCTAAAACTGTTTATTTGAACTATGAGCAAAGCCCAAAGCCCCAAGGGGGCGGTCTTACACAAGAGGGCATAGACCGAGCTTTTGCGAACCGTCAGAGGCAGTCGAATCTGACGTACAAATACGAAGACTTTCAGATCGTCGTCATCAATGGAAAGCACACGGGCAGGCTAGAAGTGACGCAGCTTCCGGGTACTGATGGGGAATCCCTCGACGTTACGAAGTTAGAGCGAACCTTAATTGATATTGCCGTGCGGCCAAGCTACGCGGGCGGGGTCGTCCAGGTGCTTGAGGCTTTTGAAAGGGCAAAGCCACTCGCGTCAATTAATACTCTCGTAGCCACATTGAAAAAATTGAACTACGTCTATCCGTACCATCAAGTGATCGGGTTCTACATGGAGAAGGCTGGCTATCCAGAGAGCCAGTGGCAAAAGCTCCTAAAGCTCGGGCTTCAGTTCGATTTCTATCTAACGTATCAACTGCCCACCAATAAAAAGTATGATTCTAAGTGGCGGCTATACTACCCCAGCGGCTTGTAGCCTCTCCGCCATCTCGACCACAAAGCCGAAGTAGAAATCGAAGTCTTTAAGCTCACCCGCTACCGACTGCTCGACCGCAGGCCAGTCGATCACGTGATAGTCGCGGGTGTTCTTAATGTTGCCGATGAGGGGGAGGGGAACTGACTTCGCCGCAAAGATGTTCCTCACAAGTTCTATGTTTTCGGTTTCCGTTATGTCAATCCCACCGGCGGTTACGATTGAGTGAATGTCGTAAAAATCTCTCGCGCGGGGCTTTGGGTTTCGGCGCAGCTCATACTCTGGCATCTGCTGGCAGATAGCCCTAAGCTTTTCAATCGCCATCATCGGCAGCGTATACACATAGACCGTGTAGTTATCAATCTCCCTCTCTTCCTTCGGCTCGACGAACTCATACTTTGAAATATCAATACGAAAGGTGCGCTTCTGCTCCGGGCCGACAAGCGAGGCGTTCCGCCTAAGCGCCTCGATGTCGTGTCCGTGCTTCTCGTAAGTTGCGCGGTCGGCAATCTTGAAATCTACTTGGTAACCTCCCCAGCGCGGGCTTTGGCCTTCTCTCACCACTGACGGCCTCACCTGAAATTTTTCATCGAAGACAACAAAGCCGGCTGAGTCGAAGCGGTCTCTGAGTGCTCTAAAAATTCTCTCTTGGGCTTCCTGTATATCCGCGAAATCATCAGGCATGGAAAGATCAATATCTACAGAACTGCGGGTCCCGACGTGGTAAACGATGTCGAGCGCATTCCCGCCCTTCAGCACGAACTTTTCCATCAACTCATCATCGGAGAAGAGGGCAACAATCACTAAGCGGCGAATCTCTCTCAAGTCCATAACTCACGCATTAGACCAAAGCTATGGACGCTCTGTAAAATAATCCATTTTTAAGGTTTTACGGATTCCCATCTTTAAGAATTTATGGTTTTATATGATGTTGGACATACGCGGCGTGAAGAGCTTTCCAAATGAGCATTCGGAACCATGACACAAGCGTTTCATCAAGCCCTATATCTCGTTATGATAAAATTCGCTCTGATTTCGAGAGGGCTTTTTGATTCCATACTCAATGAGGTTTTGAACATCTTGGAAGATGAGGTTCCTTATCGGACGCCAAAGATACCTGTAGAATAAATGGTACGTGCTATGACCATCACGATTGACTTACCGCCAGATGTTGAAGCCTCAATAAAAACACAAGCTGCCAAAGATGGCTTACCGCTCGAAGACTATGTAATGTCGCTCGTCGAAGAGGGAACTAAGAGGCGCGAGAGAATAGACCTGCTGGCAGAAAAGCCTTTTGACGAAATGCTCGCCCCGTTCCGCCGCAACGTCGAAGAGAGCGGCATGAGCGACGAAGAACTGGGCGACCTCTTCAGCAAAGCTCGTAAGGGGGCCTCGCGCGCAAGGACTGAGAGGGAGCGGGGGTGAGCGATTTACTTGCCGTCAAAATTAACAGAAGGAAGCAGCGTTCGGAATGGATCGGTCCATGAGTTATGTTAAGTCCAAGCAGCGCGTTGCCGACCACGGAGAGGTCTTCACCCCGGCGTGGATGGTCGAGGCGATGCTCGACCTGGTTAAAGACGAGGCGGAGCGCATTGACTCGCGCTTCCTGGAGCCGGCGTGCGGGAGCGGCAACTTCCTCGTGCAGGTTCTGCGTCGCAAGCTCGCCGCCGTGGAACTCAAGTACGGTAAGTCCGATTTCGAGCGCCGGCACTATGCGCTGCTCGCGCTGATGTGCATCTACGGCATCGAGCTGCTGGCGGATAACATTAAAGAGTGCCGCGCGAACCTGCTGGAGATTTTCGCCGAGTATTTGAACCTCGATCCGTCGGACGACCTGACGCGTGCCGCGTCCTATGTGCTTTCGCAGAATCTCGTGCACGGCGATGCCATGAAAATGCTCGCCTGCGATGGCTCTGCGATCCTCTTTGCGGAATGGGGCTATCTGGGCAAAGGCAGGTTCCAACGGCGTGACTTCCGTTTCGACAGTCTCACGCTTTCGTCGTCGTTCAGCGCCAAAGACTCGCTGTTCGCCCAGGTGGGAAAGCACGAGATATTTTCCCCCGTTAAAACCTACCCGCCGATGACGGTCGGTGAGTTGGCGAACCTTGCGCAGGAGGCAACCCAATGAGCGCACAGGCCAGCTTTACATTGCGCGGACGTAACCCGGACGTGTTGACGTGCATTGCGAACCTCTCCAACGACGAGGTGTTCACCCCGCCTGAGTTCGCGAACCAGATGCTGGACACGTTGACCGAGGCGTGGGCAGCCAACAATGGCGGCGCAAACATTTGGGCTGACAAGACGGTGAAGTTTTTGGACCCTTGCACCAAGTCCGGTGTGTTCCTGCGCGAGATCACCAGCCGTCTCAACAAGGGGCTGGAGAAGGAGATTCCCAACCTTCAGAAGCGCGTGGATCACATCCTGACGAAGCAAGTGTTCGGCATCGCCATCACACACCTCACGAGCCTGTTAGCGCGCCGGAGCCTGTATTGCTCAAAGAACGCCAAAGGCGAGCACTCGATAGCCAAAGACTTCGCCAGCGAAGATGGCAACATCTGGTTACAGCGAATAGAGCACACGTGGGATGGGGACCGGTGCAAGTATTGCGGCGCGGGAAAATCAGTTTTCGACCGGGCGGCAGGGCTTGAAACTCACGCCTACGCATTCATTCACACCGACGACATCAAGACTCGGCTCGCCGATATATTTGGAGACGACATGCAATTCGACGTAATCATTGGAAATCCACCGTATCAGTTGGACGATGGTGGATTCGGCACGAGTGCCGCGCCGATTTATCAGTTGTTCGTGGAGCAGGCGAAACAGCTTGAACCTCGTTATTTGTCCATGATTATTCCTTCCCGCTGGTTCGCCGGTGGCAAGGGACTGGACGAGTTCAGAGAGTCGATGCTCAGCGATAACCACATCCGCTCGATTGACGACTATCTCAGTGCGTCGGATGTATTCCCCGGCGTCGGCCTCAAGGGCGGGGTGTGCTACTTCCTCTGGGAGAAGGACTACTCCGGCCAGTGCCGCGTAACCACCCATTTCAAAGATTGGCCGGTTTCCACGGCCACGCGACCAATGCTTGAAAAGGGCGCGGATGTCTTCATCCGCTTCAACGAGGGGCTTTCGATTCTCAAGAAGGTCATTTCTGTCGAAACAGGGCAATCTAAGTCGCTTTCACTCCCTGCAAACAAGCGATTCGATCCGTATGTCAGTTCGGCTAGAGTCTTTGGCCTTCGCACATTCTTCAAAGGCAAAGAGAAAAAATCGAGAGGGGACGTACTGGTCTATCAGAACGGTGGTGTCGGATACACGCCCAGAAGCTCAATTACGACGGGCAATGATCTCATTGATACGTGGAAAATTTTCGTCAGCTACGCAGCACCGGGTACTGGCAACAGAGACACCTACCCGCACAAGATCATCAGCACGCCCTTTATCGGAGAGCCGGGCAGCATTTCCTCGGAGACCTATCTCTGTATTGGCCCGTTCGATTCCAAGAACGAGGCGGAAAGTGTTTTGTCCTACCTCTCGTGCCGCTTGACGCGCCTACTCATCCTTCTGCACAAGTCATCGCAACACACGACTCGCAAGGTTTATACCTTTGTGCCAACCCAGAAGTGGACGAAGCGGTGGACGGACGAGGACCTCTACGCTAAATATAAAATCTCGGCCAGTGAGATTGCGTTCATTGAAAAGGTTGTCCGCTCGATGGAAATTCAGTGGAGCTTCTGAGGATGACTAAGACCATCGATGAAATCCTCGCGCCCAAGCCAGAAGCCCGTCCGCGTATCTACGCCTACTCGATTGACGATAAGGCGCACAAGGGCCTCCTCAAGGTTGGGCAGACCACGCGCGGTGTGAAGCAGCGCGTCGCCCAGCAGCTCAAGACCGCCGCCATCAAGAACTACAAGATCGAGCTGGACGAGTCTGCCGAGCGCGACAACGGCACGATCTTTACCGACCATGAGGTGCGCGCAGCGCTCGTCAGGAAGGGCTTCGAGAACACCGAACTGGAATGGATGCGCTGCACGCTCAAGGACGTGAGAACCGTTCTCACAGAGTTGCGCACCGGGCAGAAGTTCACCGGCACGCGCCACGAAACGTTTGCAATGCGCCGGGAGCAGGCCGAGGCCGTAAACAAGACCCACGCCTACTTTCACTCCATCTGGAAGGAGGATATGCACGCCGTCCCGCGCTTCCTGTGGAACGCGAAGATGCGCTTCGGCAAGACCTTCACCACCTATCAACTCGCCAAAAAACTCGGAGCCAAGCGCGTGCTCGTGGTGACATTCAAGCCCGCCGTGGAAGATGCATGGCAGACTGACCTCGAATCGCATGTGGACTTCGACGGTTGGCAATACCTGTCGCGCAATTCCAACAGCGACCCGACGCGCGTCTCCGCCAGAAAGCCACTCGTCTATTTCGGCTCCTTCCAAGACTTGCTGGGCCGCGACGATGCAGGAAACATCAAGGCCAAGAACGAGTGGCTGCATACGGTTAACTGGGACCTTGTAGTTTTCGACGAATATCACTTTGGCGCATGGCGCGAGACGGCTAAGGAACTGTTCGAGGGCGAAGAAGAGGCCATCGCCAAGAAGGAGGCCAAGCTCGAATATGCGGCTGGCTTGGAAGACGTTAACGAAGACCTCACCATTCTCTCAGAAAAAGAGACAGACTTCCTTCCCATCACCACCAAGGCTTACCTCTATCTCTCCGGCACGCCGTTCAAGGCGCTGGCAACTGGCGAGTTCATCGAAGAACAGATTTTCAACTGGACCTACACAGACGAGCAGCGCGCGAAGGAAGAGTTTACAGCGAAGAACCCCGGCAAATGGAATCCCTACGGCGCGCTGCCGCAGATGCGCCTGCTCACGTATCAGATGCCGGATGAATTGGTGGCGATTGCGAGCGTCGGGGAGTTTGACGAGTTCGATTTGAACGCCTTCTTCGAGGCTTCTGGCTCTGGAAAGACGGCGCAGTTCAAGCACAAGAGCGATGTGCAGAAGTGGCTGGACATCATCCGTGGTTCATACATGCCGAGGGCGGTGGAATATCTCAAGACCGGCACGCGGCCGCCGTTTCCATATTCAGACGTGCGCCTGTTGCCGTATCTCCAGCACTCGTTCTGGTTCCTGCCCAACGTCGCCGCCTGTCACGCGATGGCGAACCTGCTGGCCGAGAAGCAAAACGTTTACTGGCACGACTACGATGTGGTGGTCGCGGCGGGCGCGTCCGCAGGAATCGGGCTGGACGCGCTGCCGCCTGTGCGCAAGGCCATCGGCAGTGGCTTTGACACCAAGACCATCACGCTGTCGTGCGGCAAACTCACGACCGGCGTCACCGTGCCGCAGTGGTCATCAATTCTGATGCTGCGTAACCTAAAGTCGCCGGAGACCTATTTTCAGGCGGCGTTTCGCGTGCAATCGCCTTGGTCGATCAAGAACCCCAATGGCGACGACCCGAACGAGGAGGAAATCCTCAAGCCGGTTTGCTTCGTGTTCGACTTCGCGCCCACGCGCGCGCTGCGGCAGCTCTCGGAGTACGGAATCGGCCTGTCGCCCAACGAGCCGAACCCTGAGAACGCAGTTAAAGACCTCGTGTCATTCCTGCCCGTACTCGCCTACGACGGCGCGAACATGACGCAGATCGACGCGGGCGGCATCCTCGACATCGCGATGGCCGGAACCTCGGCCACGCTCCTCGCGCGAAAGTGGGAAAGCGCGCTGCTGGTGAACGTGGACAACGACACGTTGCGCCGCGTCTTCGACAACCCCGAAGCGATGGCCGCCGTTGAGCGCATCGAGGGCTGGCGCTCGCTTGGCGACAACATCATCGAGACCATCATCAACAAGAGCGAGAAGGTTAAGGAACTCAAAAACAAGGCCAAGGACAAGGAGCTAACTGCCAAGGAGAAGAAGGAGCTTACCGATGAGGAAAAGGAGTACAAGTCTAAGCGCAAACTCGTGCAGGAGAAGCTAATCAAGTTCGCGACGCGGATTCCCGCGTTCATGTACCTGACCGACTTCCGGGAGAACACCCTGCAAGATGTCATCACAAAGCTGGAACCGGAGCTGTTCCTAACCGTCACCGGCCTGACGGTCGAGGACTTCCACTTACTCGTACAGCTCAAGGTGTTCAACACCGAGCAGATGAATCAGGCCGTCTTCGCATTCCGCCGATACGAAGACGCATCGCTCCGCTACACCGGCATAGAAAGCCACCCGGGGCTGACCCATTACGGGCTGTACGACACTGTGGTGGCGATGGAGTAAGGGGTAGTCATGTGAACTTCCCGAACGGGTTAAGATAAACTCCGACGCTAAATCACGATCCGCTCGATCTCGTCGAGGCTGATTGCATCATTCGTCCGGTCGTAGAGCTTTGTTGTTCTTGGTGACTCATGCGCCGCGATCTGCTGCGCGTGCTCAATAGTCCCGCCGTTCCTCAGATACTCCGTGATGCCCGTCGCCCTGAAGGTGTGACAAGCGATCTCCGATGATATGCCCGCGCCCTCAGCCCGTCGCTGAATCATCTTGTAAGCATCAAAGCGACTCACCGCGCGGGTAGTGAGTTCGCGGCTCCTGCCCCGCGTCGAGCGAAACAGCGGCTTGTTCTTCTCCTCAGAGATGCCGGCAGCCTCGATATATTCATCAAGATAACTCTCTGCCGTATGATGTACCGGGACCTCGTGAAACTTCCCGCCCTTCTCATGCAATCGTATCCAGTAGCGTTTGCCCTGCGGGTAGTAGTCCCGCACTCGCATACTCACAATGGCAGAGACGCGAGCGAAGCTATAAACCATCGTGCCGATTAGCGCGCGGTCGCGCAGGCCGACGACGTGCGAGGTGTCTATGCTGTCCAGAAGTTTCCGCGTCTCCTGCGCGGATAGCACCGGCGTCTTGCCCTTCCTGATGCTGTAGCGCGGGCCTCTCACAGATGCAGCGGGGTTGAACGGTACGATCTGCCCCGTCACGAGCCAATCAAACAGCATTCGGATGGCTGCTAGGTGCTGCTTGACCGTCTGCGGCGCTCGCTCCTGTGTTAGCCGCTCGATATAGGCCGCTACCACCATCGGCTCGACCTGGCGCAGCTCTAGGCCGCGCTCGTTGCACCACGCGAGGAACGGGTAGATGGCTCGCAGGTATGAAAGTCTTGTATTTGGATTTCTGATGTTGGCGGTGAAGAACTCTAAAAAGCGCTTGCTGCCTCTATGGCCTTCGCCGGCGATGATGGTCGGGAGAATGATCCCTTTTTCGACTTTCACAAGCTCTGCGGTCATTTTTGGCTCTCTAGGATGCCCTATAAACGAGTTTTCAGAGGCGGCCTAGCCTCTGCCATGTCTGTTCCGGCCTTGGCTGTGTTATACCACATAAAGGACGTTATGTTGCACAAAGAGGATTCATATCAATGTATTCATTGAGCCTGGGCTTTGCGTTAAATAGAGTGGAGATTAAAAACTATCTTAAAGGAATGAAAATCA